>Ga0209369_1000115_pt1 | contig 176645 bp, 157 predicted proteins | sample EBPBio142010_DNA_FD_185865 | JGI IMG/M metagenome (GOLD analysis project Ga0209369, IMG submission 185865) | Wastewater treatment Type I Accumulibacter community from EBPR Bioreactor in Madison, WI, USA - Reactor 1_10/4/2010_ DNA (SPAdes)... | ecosystem: Engineered > Bioreactor > EBPR >... | reverse complement strand
CAGCCAGTCGCATTTCGCCCCAACCAGTCGCCATAATCACCACATGAACCGACTCGCTATTTTGTGTGTTGGTGAGCGCCGGAACAAACCAGCGGCGCATATCGTATTCCCGCTTCCAGCCTTTCTTAAAGTAGCGCCAGGCCTTGAGCGGCAGCACCACCGGCGCGGCTAACAGCAACACCAGATTATAAGGCAATAACGGCCAATCCAAGAGAAACGAGAAAAAGCGTTTCATACTGCAATATCGCGAATCGCCGTCGCCGCCCGCGCGGCGCAGTGCCCGTCGAGGTTTTCAAACACGTAGTCGCGCAGTTTATGACGCGCACCGCTTTGCTCTTCAGGTTGGCTCAAAGCTGCGGCAATCGCGCCAGGCATTGCACTGGCCTGTGTCACCTGTGTGCCGGTTTCGAACAGCGGTGCCCAGTCGCCTTTGTCGCGTTGCTGGCGGTCACGCCCACTGGCGTTGACCAGGTGATCGGCAAAAATCAACGGCCGGTCGAACACCAGAAACTCTTCAGCCACCGAAGAATAGTCGGTAATCATAACATCGGCAGCCGCCATCAGAGGCACGACATCCGGCTCCAGCGGCAGCCACAACGCGCCGCGGCTTTGCAGGTAGGCCTTCACCTGCTCGATGACTTCACTGCCCGCCCCTTCGGCAGCGGTGGTGGTGGCTAATACCGGGTGCGGCTTGACGATGAGGTTGCAATCGGCAGGCACAGCCTGACAAATTTGCAACCCCCAATGAAAGAACGAAGACAACGCGCCATGCGTAGGCGCATAAAGCACCGTAGGGCGGTCAGAAGGCAGATTATATTTGGCCCGCGCCATTTCACGGGTTAGTTCCCCGCGCAGTACCCGGTCGGATTTCGGGTGACCGATCAATGCATGCCGGGTTTTATCCAGCACGCCCATCGCAGCGAATTTATCGCGCTCGCGCTTGCCGGGAAGCAACAACAAATCGAATTCGGCCATCCAGGGGTTGAACTTCACATTCTTGCTCGAAACGCCGTGAAAAGCCTGCACCTGCTTCACCTTGGGGAAAGTACTGCCGCCCTGCTTCAAGGCCCCTTTCCAGTCGCGCTGGATAGCGTGGCGATGGTTACTGGTAGTGATGATAACATCCGGCTTCAAGTGCCTTGCGACATCAGCCAACTGCAAGCGTCGCGCTTTGTTTTTGATAGTGAGCTTTCGGTTGCCGATAGCACGGCCCACCGTCAATTTCCGCGCAGTGCGCAGCAACTCGAACGGCACTTCAGGAGCATATTGGGCAAAGAGCGGCTCTATCTCCGGCAATTCAGAGCAAAAAGTACCGCCGGTCTCTTCCCAGATGGGCTGCACCCAGAAATAGTCGCGCACATGCTGCGCATAATAAACGACGTTCATGACGACGACGCGGCCTGTTCCACCGCTGCAATGGAATGACGCGCGGCTTCAAACTCTTCGGGCGTATCGACATCGAAATAGCGGATATCGCCGATGCTGTGAGCGCGTACCGGCACTTGCCCGATGGAATTGCGATAGGCCGTGGTTGGCCAGGTATCGCGCGTCCCGCCTTGCAGCAAATTTTCGATCTCCCGCAAAAACAGTTCGCTATTCCCTACCCGCGAAATGCCCACAAAAGCCTGGCATCCCGGCGCAGGCTCATCGGAAATATCCTTGCCCATGCGTGCCACGCTGCCTTGCTCGTCGAATACCACACGGTAGGTATCCTCATCGAACACCGGAAACGGTTTCACCAGCACTTGCGGTGTCGCCTCATCCGTGAACAGGTCGAAAGCGCTTTCCTCAATCACCGAATCGCCGTTGACGATGAGAGTGTTATCACCCACAAAATCGCGCAGCTTCCATAACGTGACAATAGAGTTGGTAGTGGCGTAATCAGGATTATACACGCAGCGCACCGATGCATATTCGGCATGCTGTTGCACGTGCGCTGCCACTAACTGATGCCCACAACCGGTGCCCAGCACCACGGCATAGCCACGCGCCAACAACGGACGAATCAGGCCATCGAGGATGGTGGCCTCCGGCGTAATTTGCAGCAGGCATTTGGGGCGGCTTTCACCATCGGTATAGAAGCGGCGCGCGCTTCCGGCGCACAAGATCAGGGCGTTTTTCATGACTGGGCCAAAGACGCCTCCGCTAAGTAGTTGCGATACCAGTCGAGCGTCGAGCGCAGCCCATCTTGCAGCGTATACTCCGGCTCCCAGCCCAGCACACGCATGGCACGCGAGCTGTCGAGATACTGCGCCGGAATTTCATTATTGGCCTGATTGAGAATACGCGGCTGCAAGTCGGTGCGTCCCGCTACCTGCAGAATTTCTTGCACCAGTTCCAACACAGAAAGCGGTGAATTATTGCCGAAGTTGAACGCTTGCCCATTCAGCGAAGCATCTTCACTCATCCTTTGTGCCAGAGTCAAATAAGCATTCACGCCGTCTTGCACGTAGATATAATCGCGCGTCATGCTGCCATCGCTGCGAATCAACGGCTCCGTGCCATCAATTGCGGCCCGGATGGTGCCCGGCACCAACCGGTTCCAGTGTAAATCGCCGCCGCCATAGAGGTTACCGCAACGTGCGATGCACACCGGCGATTGATAGGTGTGGGCATAAGTCTGTGCAATGAGATCGGCGCACGACTTGGAAACATCGTAGGGATGCGTGCCTTGCAGCGGTGCGTCTTCGGTATAGGGCAACTCTTCGTGGACGCCATAGGCCTTGTCCGAAGAAGCCGTCACGATCTGTTCCACGCCCGGCACTCGCCGTGCCGCTTCCAGCACCGTCCAGGTGCCTTTGATATTGCTGTCGAAAGTCTCCACCGGGTTGCGGTTGGCGGCGCCCACAATCGCCTGCGCCGCCAGATGGAACGCGGTTTTCACCTCGTAATTATTGAGGACGCGCTCGAGCAGTTCTTGGTCGCGGATATCACCATTCACGATGGTAATGCGTTGCGCCGTGCCCGAAGTAAACAACTGCCCCGATGCTACCTGGTCGCGCACCAGGCCAATGACCCGCGCACCGCGTGCCACCAGGGTGGCACAGAGTTGGGCACCCAACAGGCCAGTACAGCCGGTCACCAATACGGGGCGATTGCGCCACCACTGCGAAGAATCGATTTGCATAAAACTATTTTACGATAGCCGCCCCTGCCCGCGCGGCTTCCACTTCCGCCATCAGTTCCCGCACTTCGTCCAACACACGTGCTACCGACCATACATTGATCGAAGCGGGCCAAGAACCGGTAATGTCGCGCCCATCCAGAATACGGATCGGCAAGTTACCGGGCTTGTGAACCGGTGCGGTCAAACGCGTATCGGTCGGTCCGAAAATCGCCAGCAGCGGCGCACCGGCGGCAGCAGCGATATGCATGGGGCCGGTATCGGCCGAGATGAAAGCGCTGCACCTTTCGGAAACCGCCGCGACCTGCATCAAGCTCAGTTGGCCGACAGCACTCACGACACGTGGGTCCATTTCCTTGGCATGATTGCGAATGCGGTTAAATTCGATGGCAAACCGCTTGTAGAGCCAGGCATCGGCCGGTGCGCCGAACACGACAACGCGAAGTTCGGGCCGTTCATCCAACAGGGTATTGGCTAACTGGGCATACCGTTCGGGCGGCCACATTTTTTCGGTTTCACTGGCGCCCAGGTTCATGCCGAGCAGCGGCGCTCCAAACTCGATATTGTTTTCCACCAGAAATTGCGTGGCTTTCGCACGATCGTCGTCGGTGATCGGCACACGCGGATAGTAGCGCGTGGCGGCATCGGGCGCGATATCGAGCAATGAAGCGCGCCGCAGGTAGAACTCACGAGCGTGCAAAAACTCTTGCTCATCGACCCGTTCGTTGCTCATGCGGTTGGCGAGAAAGCGCGCACTGGTCCCTGAGATGCGGCGTTTTGCCCTGCTCGCCAGGGCAAACAGGGCCGCTTTATCGAGACCGTGCAAGTCGAGAGCGATGTCGAATCTCTCGCGCCAGGTGCGCTGCAACGCCTGTTTCAGGCCATTTTCACGCGATTTACTGTCCCACAACAGCACTTCATCGAGTCCCGGCAAGCCGCGCACCACCGGCACCGACTTCGCCTGCACCGCCCAGGTGAGGTGTGCCTCCGGATAGCGCTCGCGCAACGCTTCCAAAACCGGCGACGAGAGCACACAATCGCCGATGCTCGACAAACGAATAATCAGTATTTTCATTCTTAATGAGGTCTTGGATCTTGGGTCTTAGATCTTAGGGACGCTCCCCAAAACCTAAGTTCTAAAATCTAAGCTCTAAACTACCTATTTAATAACTTCCGCGCGAGTTTTTCCAGAAACGTCTTGTTATTCAGCTTGTCCCAGTCGTCTTGCGTCATCAGGTCGGGTGCGGCGAATTTTTTGATGCGGGGGAGCGATTTATCGTCGATCTCCGCCATTTTCTTTTGAAACAAATTTGTAAACGGACGCAAGGGACGCTTGCCCACCACGGCGGCGGCGAAATCGACCAGATAAACCTTGTTGTCCGGTGTCACGATCAAATTAGAGCGGCGCTTCAAATCGCAGTGTGAAACGCCGCGCTGATGAATGGCGTCAATCACTTCCTGCACGCGCGGAAACACCGCCGGGTCGAGTTCGCCTTCCTCGAAATCGGCGACCGGTGTGCCTTCGATGAATTCCATCGCGAACGCCCACTTATCCAGCTTCTTATAAAGCCGGGGCACCCCCGGCGTGCCATCTAATGCACGCAAGGCTTTTACCTCGCGAGCTACCAAAATCGGCGCGATATAACGCCGGAATTTGGGCGGGGTGTACGAGAAATCTTTCACTGCCGCGCGCACGCCGTTCATCTCTACCAGATACACCCAACTCTGGAAGCCTCGCCCCTGATGAATGAGGCGCGAGGCGTGTTCCTGCAAATTGGCACGAGTAAGCTCGGCGAAAGGGTTCAAAGTATTCGTCACCGCAGACAAATTATATCAGACGCCGCAGGAATCCTTTAGCCAACCGGCGCCAGTGACTGCGCTTCGAAACCAAGCTGCTTGACACTATAAGGCTGCTCTTCTGCCGGCAAAGCGCGATAACGGAACCAGCCCGCCGCCGCAATCATGGCGGCGTTATCGGTACAAAGAATTTTGTCGGGCACCACGAAATCGACCCCGGCATCGCCAGCCGCCACTTCCAGTGCGCTCCGCAAGGTGCCATTCGCTGCGACGCCGCCACAAATGCCCAGCGTTTTCACATCATATTCTTCCAACGCTCGCCGCACGTTGCGGTCGAGCTGGGCAATCGCTGTCTTTTGAAAAGCGCGGGCAATCGCAGGCACCTGGTCGGGTGCCTTCTTATACGCCTGCGAAGCCGCCGTCTTCAAGCCGGAATAGGAAAAGTCGAAGCTGGGTTCGAGGTTGGAAGCCGTAAAACGGATATCGCCTTCACTCACCTCACGCGCAGCTTTTTCCAGGTTCGGTCCACCCGGTTGCGGCAGTCCAAGAGCGCGCGCCACTTTGTCGAAGGCTTCGCCCACCGCGTCATCGCGGGTTTTACCCAGCCGCTCGAAGTTGTTGAAGTCGCGCATCAACACCAGTTCGGAGTGTCCACCGCTCACAATCAGGCAGAGCATGGGGAACTGCAAATCGGGCTTTTCCAGAAACGTCGAAGCGATGTGGCCTTCGAGATGGTTCACCGGCTGACAGGGAATCTGGTGCGCAAAACTCACCGCTTTCCCCGCCGCCACGCCCACCAGCAGGGCACCGACCAATCCCGGCGCGTGAGTCACGGCAATCAAATCCAGGTCTTGCCAGGTGATTTTGGCTTCAAGCAGCGCCGCTTCTAACAGGGGGTTCAGCACTTCCAGATGTTTCCGGGAAGCGATTTCGGGCACTACCCCGCCAAAGAGGGCGTGGGCGTCATACTGCGACGAAATAAGATTGGTGCGAACCCGCATCTGGTTGGAGTGCTCGTCGCACTCCACAACCGCCACACTGGTTTCATCACACGAGGTTTCAATTCCTAAAATTAACACGGCATCAATTTTCGGAAATTGGCGGGGTTTGTGCTACTCGCCGGAAGACGGCTCCTTCTTTTGTTGTTCCCTCCCTCCTTCGATAAGCTGGAGGCTGGTCGGAGGCGGGTTAGAGCTATCCATGCCAAGACGGCGGTCGCGAACAATTGAATTTCCGGCCTGCATTTTCGCGGCATGCTTTATCTCTGCGGCCAAGGAAGCTAACTGCGCGAACGAATCGATGCGGTTAACTTCACTGCTGACAATCGCCACGGAAAGTGACAACAGACCGATTTCCTGGGTCTCTCCACTGCGATTCTGCCCGATGTAAAAGCGACGCTGGCTATCTGCCTTGCCATGAAACTCCTCGATGCATTCTGCAAATTTTGCGCAAAGTGCTTCGGCCAAACTGAGAGAAGCCTGGGGGCGGCAAACCACGATAAAGTCGTCTCCCCCGATATGGCCGACAAAATCAGTGGAACTATTGCCCACTTCACTCACCGTCTCCTGAAGAAGCTGTGCCAACCGTTTGAGAACGGCATCGCCGCGCGCAAAGCCATAATGATCGTTATAAGGTTTAAATTGATCGAGATCGATATAGCACACGTCGAAGTGTATATTCTGGACGATACGGGTTTCGATTTCTCGCTGAATGTGTTCATTGCCGGGCAGCTTGGTCAGCGGATTGGCACCCTGGGCCAGCAAAATACTACGCTGAGTGATGGCTTCCAGCAAAGCGCTCATCGAAACCACGCCAAGATAACGCCCACTTTGGGTAACGCAAATATCCTCATACACCGCCGACGAATGACGTACGGAAACACGCTGGGCCACTTCTTCCAGAGTTGCATTCGACTCAACAACGACAAAATGATGCGTGGATTCCAGATCGATAGCCGCTTTCTTTGAATTCAACAGACGCGCATATCCAAAACGCCCCAGAACCTCTTTTTCCAGAAATTGCTGCCGATGCAACAGCCCCAAAACGCGATTGCGCTCCACGACCGGCAAGCTGTTCAGGCTGGGTTCATTGATGAAACGCTTGAAAACGTCATCCAGAGTGGTTGTGGGTTCTGCCGGAGGAACTGCCTTTGCAATTTGCCCGATATATTTCAATTCGCCCTCCTCGCTGTCTTTGATCGGAATCGGCACCGGTTCATGGAGGCTGCAGGGAACCCGGGACAGTTGCCCTGCAGGCGGTGCCAGGTGATAACCCTGCAAAAATTCGATACCCATATCGAGGAGCACCTGCAGCTCTTCCGGGCGCTCGACGCCTTCGGCTACCACCTGAATTCCCATGCGGTGGCAAGCAGTCGCAATCATATCCACCAGGTTATAGCGAACCGATGCTCGATCGATATTGGACACGAAATGACGGTCGATCTTGACGTAGTCCGGCTCGATCATCGACAGCATTTTCAGCCCGCCATAGCCTACACCGAAATCATCAATGGCAATCTTGTAGCCTTGATCGCGATAATAGGCCACCGCCATGCAAAAACGATTGTAATCTTGAACCGCAACCGCTTCGGTCAACTCCAGAATCAGGCGTTCCTTGGGTAAGCCCAACTCTTCAATCAAGGCATCGATCGTTCCTCCCTTGTGAATAGGGTCACTCAAAACCAGCGGACAAATATTGAGGAACAGCATGCTTTCGGTTTCCTGCAAACCATGTCTGCACGCTTCGCGCAAAGCGGTTTCCCGGCACAGCACATCCAGTTGGGCTAAGCGCTCGCATTTTTCGGCGTCCTGGAACATGCGTTCGATATTGAGCTGCGTCCCATCGAAGCCAATCGGGCCGACGACCGGGCGCGCGAGGGCTTCGTAGCCAAATACCTCGCCGCTCCGGCTACAGAAAATAGGCTGGAAAAATGATGTCAGCAGGCTACGCTGGAGAATCGTGGCGAGATACGGAGGAATTGGATGCGAGATAGGCGGCAAGGTTGAATCTAAAATTCCTAATGCGTTGGATAAAGACACGTGACTAACTTTCCATTATTGGCGAATCATAGTTTCTACCATGATTCTTCACAACTTATCTTGCGTTAGAAATATTAAAAAAACATGAAAGCAAGTTCGATGAAACCATCCTGCATCGCTGTGGCATAATCAAAGGTGAATTTACCCCACGCTCATGAGAAATTTCTTTCTAATACTCGCCTGCTTGTTTTTATTCATGACCGGCGCAGTTGGTCAAAAGCGCGTCACCAGCCCTGTCAATCAGGGAAGCATGGTGATCGTTTCGCCCCACCAGTCCGAGCAAGGTTTGAGCTACGCAGAAGCAATTGCCCGCATTGCCAGCCCACGCCACCAAATGCTCCTCAAAGGCATGGAAGATATTCATCGTGCCCTGGGACTGAACCCCACCAACATCATCAACGGTGCGGGCATGTATCAGCACGCGGGCGAGAATATGAGCGCTGTCACATACCCCTCCGGCTCTAAAGCCGCTGCGGTGCGCGCGGCAGCAGCGGCAATGGGGTATATCGCCAATCAGAAGCAAGTCCTTCTCCTGACGCCAGATTCGGATGGGGATTATGCTATCTACTCTCTGCTCATCCCTGAAGGAAAGATGCAACTCGCCTTTGAGGCAGCCGAACGGAATCTCGTTGCCTATACTTTGATTCCCGATAAAACCAATCCCCGCAAAGGGCTGCTCCTCATTGCCGAAAACGAATATTCCGGTTCACTCGAAAACGCTACCAACCTCATCGCCAATATACTTGGCGTGTCCATCAATGCATTCTTTGCAAATGTTGAATTTTTAGGAGACCCCGATGACAGAACCAAAGCCAGTGCGATCCTGCGAAGAGAAGCAATCCTTCATCCAGCGCTTAGAAGCAAAGGGTGGCAAATTGACTACCTTCGCGGAGATGATGACGCAGGCGGGTTATACGGTGGACCAATCTGGAACCGGCTCGACCTCTGGCGAGACATCCTCAACGGAAGCTCCCCCGAAGCCCCACGGCCAAAGCCCGTTGAAAAACCAGGAAAAAGAATAAACGAACTGCTGTCGCAGATGAAGCAAAAACCGAAGGTGACTGTTAAAAAGAGATAGCGCTTTACCTAATTACTCGTCACCCGCACCGAATTCGCTGACAGCCACAGTGGATTCTCAGTGATAACCCCGTGATTGTTATTGCCACTGCTATCGGTCGCGGCCTTGCTTTGCGGATCATCCAGGTTCCAGCTTAACACCAGCCCGGGCGTTGCCGTGTTCAATTGGCGATACATATTCTGCTTGATTTCCGTTTCGCTCAGGGCTTTGTTCCACACCCGCACCTCGTCAACCATACCGGCCAAACGCTGCCAGTCGGTGAACCCGGCCGGTTGTTTGCCAATCATAAAATGTGTGCCCTTTAAATTAAGAGCCGATGGCGTACTGTCTTTAAGAACACCGTCCAGATAAACCTTGAGATCCTGGCCATCGAAGCTGCACACAACATGCACCCACTTTTTAAGGGGCAGATTTACATTGAGTTGTCCTCGATTTTTTCCACCGCCCCATACTCCTACGTTCAACAAGGCGTTTTCATTATAAAACCAATGCATAGCGCCATTCTGTGGCGCCCCCAGCATAACCGTCCAGGCACGATACTCCGGTCTACCGGCCAGATAGAGCCAGGCTTCAATCGAAAAAGGCTGCTTGCCTTCCGGCAAACCACTGATATTTTTTATTTCGATCGCATCGTTGTGCCCATCCAAACCCATCGCACTGCCCGCGCGTTGTGGCGTCTCGATACTGGTATTTCCGCTTTTATCGTAGGCGATGGGAGTGATAATATAATCGCCACTCGACAACATATTCGATTGCGGCAAACTGCTGGAAATCGACCACTTCTCGCCTTCCAGATTCGCCGGCACTTCAGTAAAAGGTTTGTCCCAGCCCCGCCCAGTCCAGAAATACCCGTCTCTTTCTCGCTGCACCACTACCGTCACACGCTCAACCCCGCTACCGTTCGGGTTATCCACCGCAGTCCCTGAAAGCGGAGGCAACTTGCGCCATTCCGGTTTATAATCGGGCATATCAGTAGTAACAACAGGCGAAATTGTTTCACGAGGATAAGCCACGAAATCGAACCGGCTATCGGGTCCCGACATGATGCTGGTCGCTTTTACCACCGGCTCGATGACATAGCCCAACCGTTTCGCCTGCACGGTGTAGCGGGTGCGATGCAGATTCACCAGCGTGTAATTGCCGTCGCTATCGGTCAGGATATAATCCTTGCCACCAATGCCCACTTTCACATCTTGCAACGGCTTGCCATCGTGCAAAGTAACCTTGCCGGAAATTTGCTCCATCTCCAAATTACCCAGTTCAACGATGATCGAGCGGCTCGCCGTGCCGCCTTTCATGTCGCTTGCCGTGCAGCGCACCACGTATTTGGCAGGCTCACCGTTCCATGCATGGGAAACCTGAGGCATGCCGCCAGTGGCGTTACCATCGCCAAAATCCCAGTAGTAGGAAAGCTGATCGCCGTCGGCATCGGTCGCCGTCGCCTTGAACTCGACCTCCTGACCTAACCCCACTTTGGTAGTTGACACTTCAACGGACAGAACCGGCGCGCGGTTTTCAGTAAACTTACCTATGTACACCGCAACATCCATCGATTCCGGCTGCGTTCCGCCTTTCCTGATCGGTGTAATATGGATGTCGTATTCTTCATCGGTATAAGTGCGGCCAATCAGCAGCGCCGCATCTCTAAAACTGTGGGGTGAATCGGGAGTCGTATCGAGCACATCAACTTCGTTATTCGTGGTGTAAGACCGCACCAGGCGCACTCCATTCATCAGCGCGGGAACATCTTGAATCAACTGGCGGAACTCGACCCAGTAAATATGCTGGTAGTTGCGCTTGATTTTCAGCCCGCGTAAACCTGGAGCATTGGGCAAATCGTGCGCATAAATCCGGTAAATACCACTGGTTTTAACGTCTTCAACCTTGTCGTTAATCCAGCCTAACTTGGCTTTCATGGGGACGCTGAGATGATGTGTGGCCCGGCCGCCGCCACCACCCATCCAATCGTGCGGATCTCCAAAATCTACCACCTGACCTGGTCCGATAACGCTGCCATCGTTGGTTTTCCACCCTTTCGCATGCGGCAAACCAAAATTATGCCCCAATTCATGCACGGTAACTGCCGAAGCAAAATTATTCTTGAGACGCATCCCCTTATGGCCTATGCCTGCTACACCACCATGGTCTCCCTTTGGAGTTTTAAACGCCACTATTTCCAGTTCGTAATCCTTCGTCTCATAGCCCGCTGCCCTGGCTGCTTCCCGTGCATGCCTGATAATATCTGCACTATCCATAATGTTCCCATAGAATACGGCTGTTTCGGGCATCCGCAACGTGGGAGTGACGGTGAACTTGAGCGTGGTCTTGCCGTAGGAGTTATCGTAGTAAAAGTCACGCGTTTCAGTGAGCGCTTTCTGCAGGTATTCGTTCGTCACCGGATCGCCGGGCAAATCGGAGAAGTCGCAACGGATATAGAGAACTTTCTTCTCCCCTTCCGTCCAGGGAGATGCCTGAACAGAGCAAGCTGTGCCGAAAATCAAAATGATCAGAAATAGAAGATAACGCATAGTTCACACCACTTTATAGGCTCCGATTTTCAGCGCATTGCATAAAAAACCGGCTTTACGGTATGTCATTGTAATTGATATCTTGCCGCGCAGACAAAACCGGCCTTTTACAATTGCGGCCCCGAAACAGAAGTTTCGGAGCCGCAATTAGTTGGAGAGGTGGCGAACTTGAGAAGTTACCTTTTAATTTACTTCCAAAGTTTCAATCATTTTCCTGACTCTTTGCAGGTGAATATCATAGATTTCCGCCGGCAGATTATTCGACCAGTGAATTTGCTCCCAGGTCGGAGCCTGGCCGGCAAAGACGTAAGCAGAGTGAATTGCATCCAGGGCCTGTTTCAACACTTCTTCCGCTTGTCGCTTGCGCTTGAGGTCAACAGTTTTGTTGATGGCATCTTGCAGCATCGCCAGTTCCTCAAAATCTTGCATCCCTTCGCGCACGCTTTCCCAATGGACACTGTTATACACCGTATCGGTATCGACAAAAGCCGGGGCGTAGCTGGCCGGGATGGCGTAATCGTGCCAGGCAGTTTCCCCTGCCCCAATATCATTTAAGGCCCAGAAACCCATACCTTTGCCACCAATGGAAAACACTCGCCAGGCTTGTGCGCGGTAGTACTGCTGGGGGTCGAACAAGCGAATCGGCCCCATACAGGAATATAGCCATAAATCAGTGCCATTGGCGCGATGCTTTTGGTAATAATCCCGCGCTTCTTGCGTGCTGCGATAATAGTTCTCCGTCAACGGTATCAAAGCATCCATGTTGCTCATCGACTCTTGCAGCTTCAGCAGGTCGGGCCGTTTCCATACAGGGTTGGCAATCAGGCTGATGCCTGCACCACTGCCCTTAATGGGGCGTGACCAATCGGCAATGAGTTGGTTTTCCCATTCGTCGTTGGTTTTCTCGCCTCGCAATCCCGGCTCGTCGAAAATTGCCAGCATCAACTGCTCGGGCCGCAAATTCAGGCTCTTCATGTGTTGGCCTAAAGCCTGCGCCCATCTGGCCAGGCGCGCATTGAAAGCTGCGGTTCCCGGCTCGGCACCGGCAAACTTTTCCTTGCGCCGTGCGCTCACGAAAACGAAGTAATTCCTGGCCTCGGGCCACAGGGCAACCCACTTATCGAACTCGGTGAAAGTGAGCGGGGCCTTGAGCTGGTGGTTCTGGTCGTAATCTTCTTCTCCCGGCCAGGGCAGCACCAGCCGGGTGGCCTCGGGTGAATCGACGTAGTGAGATTTCATCACGGCCATCGCCGACTGAACGTTCTTGCTATTAATGCCCCGGCTGGCACCGTTCGTTAGTGATTTACCGTCCGTATAATCCCATACATTGAGCGAGAGCCGCGGGCGCTGCATCGTTATCGGAGAGACCGTCAGGCGAAACGGAACGATTTTTCCTTCAATGCGTAACGCACTGTCATAGGTGCCGGGTTTGAGCTTGGAAGAATCGACTATCAGCCAGATTTTACGCGTGAAACCGGCAGGAATGGTGAGGGAATAACCACCGGCGACAGGCTCGACGGGCAAGAAAGCATCCGCCACGGGAATACCCTGATAAGTATCGGTCCAGGCGACAGACTGCACTTCTAACCAGCCTTTCTCTGCCCCGGCAGGCGGGTTTTCTAACTGAATCGTCACCCGCTTCTCACGTCCATCGGCATTGGTCAGCAAGAATGCATCGGAGCGGAACTGATTTTTAAACAGGGAGAATTCCAGCGAGACACGCTCCTGCCTTGCCGATTTTTGCAGGTGTGAAAGCCAGGCGTAGCGGTGCTGTTTCCATATCGTGAGAGGCTGCACATTCTGGGTTGCCAGAAACTCCCCATATACCGCCATGGCTTTGCGGTGGGTATCGTTGATGGGGAGAGTCGTACGCACATTGCCGTCGGGCAAGCGTAGCTGGTCGTTTTCAGCCAGTGCCTGATCTAACCGTGCCAGAAAAGCATTTTTACGCGAGGCTGCCAGTGTCGATTGGGCCATTGCGGCTTTGATACTTTTCACATCTGCATCGACGCGGCGTTGCACCAGAAGTGCCGTGGTCGCGCCTTTAACCGAATTTTCGATGTCTTTGAGGGAATTTAACTTTTCTCCGCCGATGGGCAGGTTCAGCCACTCATTTTCTCCGCCATAGACCTCGATCTCATCAGCGACGGTGTATGGGGTTTGAATGACGGAAAGCGCTACATAACGGCCTTTCGTTTTAAGGTCGAGAGTCTTATAGTGGAAGGATGCATAGCCTTCGACCGGCGGCGCGCCATTCTTGCGCGACAAACCCAGCAGATTACCGTGATAATGCCAGGTGCGGTTGTCTTCACTCACAGCAATGCCGATAAACGAAGGAAACTGCACCCCCGCCCGGCCACCGGCGGTGCTAAAGGAAACGCCCGAAATGGGCTTGACCGCCCCCAGATCGATGATGGTGATGAGCGGGTCTTTCACCACTCGCCAGGTCAGGGCACCTTTTTGAACCCAGAGACTGGAAGTTTTATGTTCTTCGTCGAAATCGTTTCCGGCAAACTTGCCATCGGTGAGTTGAGCGGGATTTTTATCCTTGGTGTAAGATTCCGTCGAAGGCGTGCTCACCGTTACGGGAGCGTTCAAGGCAATATTGGTTTGCGCATGACTGGTGGCAGACATGAGCGGTGCCATCGATAAAAGAGCGGTGGAAGTAAAAAGTGTTTTCATAAAATAATTGGGGTGGCTTGCCGATATCTTCAGTCGGCGGTTGTTGTCCACAATTTGTAGGAATTGCTGGTGCCCAATACTGCCGCCCAGGGCAGCGCTTTGGCATGGCCATCGACAAACACCGTGGCAACAGTGTCCAGATGGCGTGGGTGAATACAACGGCTGAGCGGCACGCCGGCCGAAGGTACACCGTCGCGGCAGGTGCCGTCGGAAAGCGGTTCAGTCAGGGCCTGGGCCGCCGTTAACACGGCATCGAACTGCACCAAATAGTAACGCGCGTCAAGAAACAGCAGTGTACCGGATGGATCTTCAATCGCCCCCAGCGGAGCACCCACTCCGTGCGAACCGGCACCGCCCGCCGGATTATAGCGTCCCATCCATATTCCGCAGTTAGCCGGACAAACCGAGGCTGAGGTTGGCGGCGCATAGGCGTTGAAGCCGTAGGGAATTTTGCCGGTGTATGAGCCTTCATTCCACCTCACCGTTTGCGGCGCGCTGGGGCAATTCATGATCTGACGATTTTTCATATACGGATAGAGGTTGTGAAACCACAGCATATTCGTGGAGCTTCCGTTGGGCAGCACGTGTGGGTTGTTGGGGCTTTGCTCAGGAGCCAGGCGCTCATCGTAATCTTGCGTATATTGCATCATGGCCAACCCCATTTGTTTGAGATTGCTCAAACACGATGACCGCCGCGCATTCTCACGCGCCCTGGCAAACACAGGAAACAGAACCGAAGCCAGTATTGATATAATAGCTATTACAACAAGTAATTCAATCAAGGTAAAACCCCGCATCTGCTTAGCCGACTTGAATTTTATGGCATTGTCACATTTAACCTGCAGCATTGATTTCTCCTTTTATCTTTTTACCGGCTCTTGACTAATAGATGTTGCTCTGCCTCCAGCGAGTGAACCGACCCGCCAGGCCGCAGATGAAGCGGCAGAACAACGGCCTGCACCTCTTTACTCTTGCCCTGCTCGATGCAGCGGTTCAATACTTCTACCGCCTTGATGCCGATTTGTTCGAGCGGCAATGCCACGGCACTGATGTGGGGGGAAATGAGGTCGCACAAATCCGTGCCGTCGAAAGTGATTACGCTCACCTCTTCGGGCACTCTTACTCCCGCTGCCTGCATGACTTGGATGGCACCGATGGCGGCAATTTCGTTTTGCACGATAAGCGCAGTGCAACCGGTCTCTTCCCAATCGTTTTGCAACCAATCGGCCATTTCCTCACAGGCCCATTCGCGGTATGGCTGATCGGTTTTCCAGGAACGATGAGAACCATACACTTTGTCCGTCAGGCGCAACCAATCGGTTTCCACTTCAATATCGGCTTCAAGCAGGGCATCGGAGATTCCGGCAAAACGGCGGCGGCATTCGAGGGGACGTTTCTCCATGAGACAGGCAATGCGACGATGCCCGGCCTTGAGCAGATGGCGAGCCGCCAGATGACCGGCTTGATATTCATCTATCCCCACCGAATCGACGTTTTCTGCTACCGCCAACAAGGAAATAACCGGAAACTCCGGCGGTACTTTTTGCAAGATGGGCGACAGCTCTTCCGAACCCAGAATCAGCACTCCATCGACTTTGTGTAAGGCTTCGACATCCCAGTTATGCTCTGTTCCCAAGTAAAGCAAATGCTGCTGGGAAGCCGTCACCGCCTGGGTGATAGCTCCCATTAAGCGGATATGGAAGGGATTTTTCGGCATTTGATACGCCATACTGGCGATCAAACCGATACTCCCCGTCTTCCTGTCGCGATTTTCGTGAGCGGCGGCATCGGTAGAGTTCTCATTGTGTTCCCCTGCCTCTTTGACAAAAATGCCGACTCCATGCACGATGTGCAATACCTGACGCTTCTCCAATTCACGAAGCGCCGTATGCAAAGTGTTCATGCTCACTCCCAATCGTTCGGAAAGTTGAACCATGGTAGGCAACTGCACGCCAGGACCAAGCTCCTGAGCCAGGCTGGTCAGTTCATCGCAAGCGTATCGTGTTCGGGGTTTAGTTTGTAAAGGCTTTGGCATAACAAAAGGGAACTCTATAAGAACTCTTACTATTATACCCCTTGAGGATGTGTTCTAAACATTTTTTTCTGTAATTCAAAGAATGCCTTTTATAGCAGAGGCAAAGAAATCAAGGTATAACCGTTGACGTTCTCGACGACTTTTAATGATACCGGTGGCAGTGCCCGTAACCACACTCTTCTATGGACTGGCAAATCAACAGTATTCTCACCCTGCAACAAGTCAATGGCCTCACCGGGCTGATGCACTTCTTCTCTTTCCTGGGCCGGGAAGAGTTTTATTTGTTGCTCATTCCCCTGGTCTATCTTTCAGTTAACGCCCAGGCAGGCATTCGGCTCGGCTTTATATTGCTATTGGGCGATTCACTCAACTTCTTGTTAAAGCTGGCTGGCCACGCTCCCCGCCCCTACTGGATCGACCCAAAAGTACAAGCCCTGGCCACCGAAACCAGCTACGGCCTCCCTTCCAGCCATGCCCAAAACGCCGTGGGTGTGTGGCTGTTTTTCGCCGGGCTACTGAAAAAGCCATGGGCATGGGGTGGCGCGGTTGGCCTTATCCTGTTCATCTCGCTTTCGCGCGTCTATCTCGGCGTGCATTTCTGGACCGATATTTTGGGCGGCTGGTTGTTGGGTCTGCTTTTTCTTGTGCTTTTCTGGCGCTTTTGGCCCAGGGTAGAACCCCGATTTCTCTCGCTGGGATTGGGAATACAAATTTTCGCCGCATTGGGCGGCTCGCTGCTGCTTTTACTGGCGGGCATCAGCATTGAAAAGGCCATTGCAGGCAGCAACGATCCGGCTGCGTGGGCATCCTATGCCGGAGAGGCTCGCAGTCTGCAACCGCTTTTCGGTCGTTGCGGCGCACTGTTTGGCCTGGGCCTGGGTTGGGCTTTGGCAACTCGCTGGGCGCGTTTTGAAGATGGCGGCAGCTTCGGACAACGATTCTTACGCTTTCTTATCGGGCTAACCGGTGTCGTTGTTTGTTGGAAGGGATTGCAAATGCTGTTTCCGCGCGAGCCGGAAAGCGTAGAGCTTTTCTTTCGCTTCGTTCGTTACGGGCTGTTATCATTGTGGATAACCTTCCTGGCTCCCTGGTTATGTCTGCGTTGGAAACTGGCAAAACCGCTTCAACCTATTGGCCAATAGTACCATCCTACAAATTAACCTCCCCGGTGAGAGGTTCCCGGTCTGATAGCACGCAAAGCCTGCGGCTACGCTAACTTCGTCGCAGGTTTTCGCGATTTGTTATTGAAATTAACCACAGATGAACACAGATGGGAATGGCAGATCTAAAAAAATCTGTGGCTAAATTTCTTAATAACTCACCTTACCCGGTCAGTTGTGGGAGTCGTCTCTAAAACAAGTTTTGTAAAGCTTATAAGCCTTCAGTTTTGCGATTTTTGTGTCTTTTTTTGCGGCTATAACTCTCCATCCAATGCCGAAACTACTGTTGAGAATACGTCTGGGAGCGGGGCATAGAATGAAAGAGGTTCCTGCGTTACGGGGTGAGAAAAACTGAGATGCGCAGCGTGGAGCGCCTGGCCCTGTAAACCTTCAATCGCGGCTTTGACTTTTTCGTTAGGTGCATTTTCGAGAGCGCGATTAAAGCCGCCATAAACCAAATCGCCCACGACCGGATGGTTGATGTAAGCCAAATGCACACGAATCTGGTGCGTGCGGCCAGTGAGGATATTTACGTTGAGTAACGCAAAACGCAGCCAGCTCTTTTCGACGATGTATTCGGTGATAGCGTGACGTCCACTTGCAATAACCGCCATTTTCTTGCGATTTTTAGGATGCCGTTCGATTGGTGCTTCAATACGCCCTGCTTTGCGCGGCACACTACACACCAGCGCGCTATATTCCTTACGCACACGCCGATCGGCAAAATCTTTCGCCAATTGCCAGTGAGCTGCATCGGTTTTGCAAACAGCCAATACTCCCGAAGTATCTTTGTCCAGTCGATGCACGATGCCGGCGCGCTCTTGCGGGCCAACACTCGAAAGCGCGATGCCCTGCCCGCGCAGCCAATCGACCAATGTTGTCTCCTGTTCTCCGGCTCCTTCATGCACAACAAGTCCACGCGGCTTATTGACGATGATGAGATGTTCGTCTTCGTAGATGATGGGAATGTTGAGACTGGAAGCTGGAGACTGGAGGCTATTTGGAAGCTGAACGTTCGGTGCTGCCTGCTCGATGTTGACTGCAATCTTATCGCCCATCTTTAAGGAATGCGACGACTTGGCAGGTGTGCCATTAAGTGTTGCTGTCTGGAGCAGCTTTTTGGCACGCTCGCGCGAGACGCTTAGCTCGCGGGCGATAAAAACATCCAGGCGCGCTCCTGCGTCGGTTTCGCCTGCTGTCAGTATTTGCTGCAAATTTTCGGTAGAATCAGAAGTCATGAAAACGTTTCAAAAAATTATAGCCCTTGCCGCAATCTGTGCCGCCGGATTTTTTGCTTTTCGTCCGGCGATGGCGCAGGCAAGCGAGCAGTTTATCGTTTGTATCGACCCCGGCCACCCTTCGGAGACTTCCGCAGGTGCTAATGCCAATGGATTATCGGAAAATCAGCTCAACTGGAACGTCGCTGTGCGTCTGGCGCGCAAGCTCGATAAAGCAGGTATTGCCTGGGTAATGACCAAACAAAGCCTTAATCAAAATGTCACCAATAAGCGCCGCGCCGAGATCGCCAACGGTGCCAATCGCTACCGCCGCCCGGCAGCCGCTTTCATTCGGCTGCACTGCGACGTCGGCAGCGGCACTGGCTACGACTGGTATTATCCCGACCGCGCTGGCCGCAAAGGCGGCATCACCGGCCCGTCGAAAAGTGTGCAGATACAGTCGCGTTCATTGGCTTACACCATGAACGAAGCCATGAAGCCGGTTCTCAACGGCCATTTGAAAAACAACCCCATTAAGACCGATGCCTCCACCTTCGTAGGCGGCAAACAGGGCGGCGTGCTTACGGGGTCGATCTATTCACAAGTGCCTACGGCATTGATCGAAATGTGTTTCATTAATCGTAAGCGAGATGCGCAGTTCATCGCTTCGACCGCTGGGCAGGAAAAAATGGCCGATGCACTGTTGGCGGGGATTAAGCGCTGGAAGATAGTTTGGGGAAGGACGAATCGCTAAAGACAGATTGAAGATTTCGCTATTTTAGTGCATCAGGAATAAATGATATGCGGAGACAACGCCAGGAAATCTGGCATATCTTTGTACATTTACCGCAACAAGGTTATAGCCTTTTTAAGTATTTGTTCTACAATCTCATCTGGCAATTTGCAAATAAATTTTGCATTCCGAGCGCGCCAATCAAGACTTTTGATCTGATCTGCTAAAACGGTCCCCGTAACTTTCAAGTTCTCAGGAATATCAACCTCAAAAGGATAACCTTTAATTTGATTCGTAACGGGACACAACAAGGCTAAACCTACTTTTTGATTATATGCAGCAGGCGACAGAACAAACGCTGGACGTTTTCCAGCTTGTTCGTGTCCGGCTTGCGGATTAAAATCGAGCCAAACCACATCACCCCTATCGGGAATATAAGCCATTGAAATTACCAAGCCTCCCGACCAACCGAATTGCCAGTCTCCATCTCGCAGTGCAGATTTTCTGCAGAGACACCTTCAAGCAATTGCGCTAATGTCAATTCAGGTTCCACAACAGGCGACAAAATGATTTTTCCATCCTCAACCGACATCTCGACAAGTAAATTTTGTTTCAAATGTGATTGAGAAATAAATGATTTAGGGATTCGGACGGCAAGACTATTCCCCCATTTCTGAACTCGCGCTTGCATAGCATTCTCCATCTATAATTGATTTACTATTTGTAGCTACATTGTAGCTACAAATAGTATATATCGCTTCGAGGAAATAACACAAATCTTTCTTTATTAAGCGCACATGCAATGGGAATCTATAGAAAAATTGGTGTTTTCTCCAGAGCCTCTCCCAACATCTCCATAAACCGCTCGCGTGGCACTTCACACGCGTGTAACTGCTCGAACAGCGGATTCATCAACTGGCAATCGAGCCATTCCACGCCACGCTCTTGCAGATACTCCACCAAAAATCCCAGCGCTGCTTTGGCGGCGTTATCGGTGCGATTGAACATCGACTCACCGCCAAAGAAACTACCCAGACTCACTCCATACAGCCCACCGACCAACTCATTGCCCTGATAAGTTTCGACGCTATGGGCAATGCCCAGGCGATGCAGTTCATTGTAAGACGTCTGCACCTCCGGCGTAATCCAGGTGCCTTCGGCATTCTGGCGCTGGTCAGCACAGCCCTGCACCACGGCGGCAAAATTGGTATCGATTTTAAAAGTATAGCCCGCACTGCGAATCGCTCGTCGTGTCCTTTTGGAAAGGTGGAACTCCTCGCAAAAAATGATTCCCCGCTGCGGCGGCGCAAACCACAGCAACGGATAACCTTCATGCGGCCAGGGAAAGATGCCGTTGCTGTAGGCTTCGAGCAGGATGGGAACGCTTAGCTCGCCGCCATAACAGAGCAAACCGTCGTCATCAGCCATTTCAACCGGTGGAAACATGGGTTAGGAGGTGGGAGGTGGGAGGTGGGAGATAGAGGCAACCTTGCGTCGAGACATAACAGTCCATAAAACGGCAACCACAACCAAGGCCACCAGCGACACAACTTGTGCCGTGGTCAGCCAGGGTATACCCAATAGATGATGGGCCGTGACGCCATTACGGAAATATTCGATGACGGCACGTTCCACGGCGTAAAACGCGAAAAAGAGCAAAGTCAACTGCCCGTGAAACTTGTTGAAACGCGGCATCAGTTTGGCACGTTGCATCACAAAAAACAGCCCTAATGCCAGCAGCGCGGAATAAAGCTGCGCGGGGTGCGATGGTGGAGTCAGAATACCGCGATGGTGTTCATCGGGGAACTGTATTGCCCAGGGCAAATCACAGGCGTAACCGTAGCAACAGCCGTTGAGCAAGCAACCGATGCGGCCAAAGAAATAACCCAGAAAAACCGAAGGGGCGATGATGTCGCATAGTTCCGCTAAACCGATTTTACGGCTCCACGAAAAGTATCCCAGAACGGCAAAAGCCCCGATAAAAGCGCCATGAAACGATAGCCCGCCATCCCACACCCGAATGATATCCATAGGCGAGGTGAACTGGTGCGGTGTAAGAATGACATACAGCAAGCGGCACGCGACAATGGAAACCAGCAGCAACGGCAGCGCCATGTCGAGGATGAGTTCCGGTTTACGCCCTCTGCGCTCAGCCTCGCGACAGGCATTCCATACCGCAAGGAAGAAACCGACAACGAGCAGCAAACCGTAGGAATGCAATTTAACCGGGCCAAGTTCAAAAAGGATGGGGCGCATAAAAAGTTAGATCTTTGATCTTTGATCTTTGATCTTGGGTTCTGGAGATTCTTCCCTGACGAAAAGGAAGTGAATTGCTAACAGGATAACTCCAACGGTGAGAGCGGAATCGGCCAGGTTGAAAATGGGGAAGGTGCGCAGAAACTCGATTGGCGTATCAAGGTCGATCATATCGGTCACCACACCGTGTAGAATACGATCGATCAGGTTACCGATTGCGCCGCCGAAAATCATTCCCAAACCGAGCAGCGGCAAGGTGCGGCGCACCGGTTCACGCAAGAACTCGTGAGCCATCATCAAGATGAAACCCGAAACACCAATGGAAATTAACACCAACAACCACCGCTGACCGGCCAGCATACTCCAGGCCGCTCCGGTGTTCAAGGAATGCGTCCAACGCAGCCAGCCCTCGATAACCGGTTGTGTTTCACCAACTTGAAAGTTGGTCCGCACCCATAATTTAAAAATCTGGTCGATTACGACCATAACCAGCGCGACGCCCCAGAAGATCGCACGCCTCACCCAAACTTCGGATGAGCCGATGATTGCCGGGGCGCTTTGCTGCACACGGCTATTATTCACCCAGCTTCTCCACCCGGAACTGCCAGCTTTCCTCGCCGACCTTGGCCTCGCTTAATTCGGGGTAAGCCACATCGACAAAACGGAGTTCTTCAGCCAGAGTTTCGCTCTGGATAAAGTCGCCCCAGTTTTCGAGCACATCGGCCAAGCGCGATTCATTGCCCGGCTCGACCACGAGGATGGCAATTTTATCGCTCACTTCAAAACCGGAATCCTTACGTAAGCTCTGAACCGCACGCACGAAGTCGCGGGCAATACCTTCGACAACCAACGCATCATCCAACGTGGTATCGAGCGCGACGCTCCAACCGTTCTCGGAAGCGAACTGGTAACCGCTCTGCTGAATGGTCGAAACCAGGATATCTTCAGCTTCTAATTCCAATGTTTCGCCGTTTACCACGACCGGAGTTATCGCGCCGCTGCGCGCGCTTTCACCGATGCGCTTAGCGTCTTCGGGCGAGGCGTTTTCCAGCGCGTTGCGGATGGCACCGATCTGCTTGCCAAAACGCGGGCCAAGCTTGGGTAAATTCGCCTTGAGCGAATAAGAAACCAAATCTCCCGCATCTTCGAGCAATTCCAGCTCTTTTACATTTAACTCATCAAGAATGGTATCGCGCCAATTCTCGATGCCAGTGCGCAATTGCGGCGTGGGAGCCTGCACCAGAACACGAGCCAGCGGCTGGCGCACCTTCAGCTTGGAATCCTTACGCGCCGAGTGTCCCAGCGAAACGACCTGCAACACGCCTTCCACTTCGCGAACCAAATCATCATTTTGCCAGGCCGGATTAACTTGCGGCCACGGACACAAATGCACACTTTCCGGCGCATCGGCCAGCGGAGCTTTGAGGTTCTGGTAGAGCGTTTCTGCGGTAAACGGAATTACCGGTGCGATCAGCTTAGCCACTGTCAACAATACCACGTGCAAAGTCTGGTAAGCGGCGTTTTTGTCCGAATCCGACTCCGATTTCCAGAACCGGCGGCGCGAACGGCGCACATACCAGGTCGAAAGATCATCCACGAACTTCTCAACACTGCGCGTCACATCCGAAGGCGCCACAGTTTCCAGGCCGTTGGTAGCCTGAACGATAGTCTGTTGCAAACGCGCCAGAATCCACTGGTCGAGCACGTTCGTCGGCTGCAGTTCAGCCTGCAAATTCGGCTTGTCCAAATTCGCATAGGTGACGAAAAACGAATACACATTCCACAGGGTAATTAGCTTGCGCACCGATTCGTGAATCGGCTTGTAACCAAAACGAATGTCCTTAGTAACGGGATTGCCGCAGAAAGTCCAACGCATCGGGTCAGCACCGACTTCGGCCACAGCTTCGTCATAAGGAACACCATTCTGCAGTCGCTTGGAGATACGCTCACCGTTTTCATCGAGCATGGTTTCATAAACCATCGCCCGCTTGTAAGGTGCGCGGTCTTCCAGCGCCACGCTCATCCACAGCATGGAGAAGAACCACAAACGGATCTGCTCGCGCATTTCGCTGATAAAGTCGGCAGGCTGCCAGTTTTCTTTGCCGTCGATCTTGAGTTCCGGCATCCGGATATCATCCGCACCGTTATAGCCAACCGTCGAGAACGGCACGATACCGGCGTCGAGCCAGGCATCGCCCACTTCCGGCACACGGCGCAGAACCTTGCTTTTATCAGAACTCCAGATTTCCACATCGTCGATCCACGGGCGATGCAATTCCGGCAAAGCGTCCATTTTCGCGGGATCGACAGCACGCGCTTTCAGCTCTTCACGCGAGCCGATAACTTCAAAATGCTCGCCGCTCTCATCCATGTAAATCGGCAGCGGCAAGCCCCAGTAGCGCTTGCGCGAAATGCACCAATCGCCCATGTTGCAAAGCCAGTCGTCCATGCGCTTACCGGCGTATTCAGGGTTCCACTCAACCTGTTTAGCTGCTGCGCGCAAACGCTCGCGTGCCGGACGCTCACCGGCATCGGCGCGGATGAACCATTCCTTGGTAGCGTAGAAAATCAGTTCATGCGAACAACGCCAGCAGTGCGGATAGGAGTGTTTATAACGCTGGCTGCGATAGAGACGGCCACGCTCTTCCAACTGCTCGAAGATAAAATCGACTTCTTCCAAGCCATGCTTCCCGGCAAAAATGCCGGTATTTTCCTTAAAGCGGGCTTCGCCATCGGTCGGCACGATAAAGCCGAGGTTTTCCTTCTTACCCAGCTCAAAGTCTTCAGCACCACAGCCTGGTGCGATGTGTACGATGCCGGTACCTTCGGCTTCTCCCACATCCCCCCAAGCCACTACGCGGCGCGGGGTGGCGGCATTCATTTCCTGCTGCACCGGCAGGTCGTCAAACGGGCCGGAATAGGTCAGGCCGATTAATTCCGCACCGGAAAGCTCTTCCAGCACTTCATAATCCGGCTTAAGCGCAGTCTTGCAGGTTTCCTTAGAAAGGATGAGCACTTTGCCATCAGACTTGGCGCGCACATAGGTCAGTTCCGGATTCACGGCCAGGGCCACGTTAGCGGTCAGTGTCCAAGGCGTCGTCGTCCAGACCAGGAAATATTCGTCGCGGCCTTCGACCGGCAAATTCACGAACACCGAACGGTGGGTGATTTCCTTATAGCTATCGGCACTCTCGTGCTGGCTCAGGCTGGTTTCGCAGCGCGGACACCACGGCATGATGCGATGGTCTTGCGCTAACCAATTTTCCTCATGGCACTTCTTCAAAAACAGCCAGATATGCTCGATATTGGAATCGTCGTAGGTGAAATACGACCGTTCCCAGTCGTTCCACATGCCCAGGCGCTTCGACTGCTCGGTGATGACACCGGCGAATTTCTCGACACGTTCGCGGCAGGCCTTGGAGAAGTTTTCGACGCCGAACGCTTCGATATCGGGCTTACCGTTGAAGTCGAGCGCTTTTTCCACTTCCACTTCAACCCACAGGCCCTGGCAGTCGAAACCGTTCTGCCAGCGGAGATTCTTGCCACTCATGGCATGGAAGCGGTTGAGGATATCCTTGTAGGTGCGGCCCCACGCATGGTGCACGCCCATGCGGTTGTTGGCAGTAATCGGCCCATCCTGGAAGTCCCAGCGAGCGCCGTTCTTGTTTTGCTCACGTAGCTTGTCGAAGATGAATTTCTCTTCCCAAAACTGCAAAACGCCTTCTTCAAGTGTCGGATAATGTGGTACGCCTTCAAACGGTTGAAACATGTGTAGTGATATCTTTTGCGTCTCGAAAATTTGATTTTAGTGTAATTAAAATATCGGGCCGCGTTTGGGGCAAAATTATTGGAATACTTATATTTACCACGCCACCGATTTATCGCTACAGTTTCCATGTCCACTCCTATTCTGCAGATACTGGAAGAACAACTCATTCGCTGGGTCGAAAAGGACGGGCTGGAGCAGTTTTTCGTCGCTCGCCAGCGATTGGCAGAATTGGAGCCAAGTCCTCATTTCCACCTCATCCCCGAAAAGCTCCACGGGCCGCGCAAGCCGATGCGTTCTTTTGCCTTCATGCAAACTGCGGCGTTATGGCCTAACGACCATCTTTTGGAAACGCCCACTCCCCTCCTTTCATTTGTCCTGGATGGCCAGGCCGATTTCCATATCGGCGATTATTGGCTCCAGGCAAAAACCGGACAAGCCGTTTTTACCCTGAGCGACGTGCCACGCAAAGACGGAAGTCAACTCACCCTGCATCCCGAGAATCGAGGGAAGTTCAGCTATACCATCATCAATTTTTCTGAAACGCGTGGACGTTTGCAGATCTGGTTTAACCAGCAACATGGTGATGTCCAGGGTGAACTGGGCAAAACTCAGCCCGTCTTCACGCTCGATGACCGCGCCGTACAACTGCTCGATCAATTGCAATATCAATTTGTTAAACCAGAGCAAATTGATCGCGCACTCTGCCACACTCTCCTGCTCAGTTTTTTGTATACGCTGAGATCCGATTTTCAAAACGGCGACTATATCCAGGCAGGCCTTTTACGCAACGCCCAACTGCCACCCCAGAACGATTACGAGCCGATCGCTCGCGCCCAACACTACGTCAACACTCATCTCCACGAAGCCCTCACCCTGCAAAAAATGGCGCGTCTGGTGCGTATGTCGCGCACCCAGTTCGCGACCTCGTTCCACCAACAAACAGGACAAACTTTCAACAGCTATGTCACCGAGCAACGCATGGAACAAGCCAAAGCGTTGTTGGCAGATACGAATTACACACTCACCTTCGTCTCCAATAGTGTCGGTTATCGTTCCCTCACCTATTTCCACCAGGTATTCAAGAAACACTTTGCAATTTCCGCACAGGAATTCCGCTCAGAACAACACCACGGCAAAAACACGAACGATTAAGAGAGTCTCTGAACGATAGTTTGCGTTTAACAATCCCCCTGAAGGGGTATAAATGCATTGTCTGTATTTGAAAATTAAAAGAGGAAACAGCATGTTCAACCCATCACGGCGACGCGCATTCACACTTATAGAATTATTGGTCGTTATTGCCATCATAGCTATCCTTGCCGCAATACTCTTCCCGGTGTTTGCCAGGGCACGCGAAAACGCCCGCCGCGCCAGTTGCCAGAGCAACCTCAAGCAGATTGGGCTGGGCGTAATGCAATATACGCAAGACTTCGATGAGAAATTCCCGCTGTACTACTCAGCCGGAGCTGCCCCGGCCTATGGCTGGGCAGACATAGTGCAGCCTTACCTCAAAAGCACGCAAATTTACCAGTGCCCCAGCGAATCGCGCATACCACCCAACGACGACCCTACCCAGCAGGGCTTTACCGACTACAGTTACAATGGCTTTCTCGCCAGCAGTGTGAGTGGAAGCGTCGTCATCACCCGTAGCCTGGCTACCCTCACCCAGCCGACTCTCACCGTGATGCACGCCGATGATTACTCGTGGAATGCCTCACTATCCTCTTGGGGTTGTATGGGTATCATGAACGGTTGCTTCTCTGGCACCACCACCACTCCCGGCCTGGCCACATTCGACAATGTAGCCAGTCACAAGGCCTCCCGGCATTTGGGCGGACAGAATTTCCTCTTTAGCGATGGACACGTGAAATGGTATGCCAGCGCAGCCGATGGCTACACCAGCACCAAGGTTTACAATGCCATCACTCCCGGCAGCATTTCGCAAAACAATCCAACCTACAACGTCGAACCCTAAAAACTACCAGGCTGTTTTATGAATTTGAATCGCACATTATTTCGCACTATCGGCAAACTGGGCCTCACGCTTGCTGCAACCGCCGCTATCTCGATCGCCTCGGCTAAGCCTGCCGCCGCCTCAACTAAAAAACTCATCGCGCTGACGATGATCTGCCCCGACACCAAAACCGTGTTGGATAACCTCCCCCAAATCGAGGAGCAAACTCCGTTCGATGGTATTACGCTGGAGGTTATGGGCACTGATGACGAAGGCCAGAAAGTAAATCTGGGCTATGTTTTTTCAAATCGCCCCTGGAAGCGGGAATGGTTTGCTCAGAGCATCAGCGAACTCAAGCAAATCCGTGCGCGCAGCACAAAACTGAACAATAATTTCATCCGTGTTCTCACCAACCCCGGTATCATCGATTGGTATGACGATGCCGCCTGGGAACAGGTCATCGACCATTGGCGCATGGTCGCCTGGGTTGCCAAAGAAACCGACATGAAAGGGATTCTTTTCGATCCCGAAAACTACTCCCATCTCCCCCAATTCCAATATACCGCCCATCTGGGAAGCACCGAAGAAACCCTACCCGCCGTTTACCAGGACCCTTTGCGCTTGGCCCGGCTCAAGAACCCGGAGACTCGCCCCAGCTTTAGCGACTTTGAAGCCAAAGCCCGAGAGCGCGGCAAGCAACTCATTGAAGCCGTAGCCGCAGAATATCCCGACATCACAATCTACGGGTTATGGATGAACAGCCTCAACCTGATGGCCGCCCACAACCAGAACCCACAGGCTGCACTCCGCACCATGCCCTACGGCTTGTATTCAGCCTTCATCAATGGCTGGCTGGACGCGGCACCCGCCTCCATGACTTTCATCGACGGTTGCGAATGGGGATACGGCTACGATAGCGAACACGATTTTCTCCAGGCCGCCAACGAAATGCGCAACACCGCGCTTTCGCTTGTCGCGCCTGAAAACCGCCTGAAGCATTCGGCCCAGGTGCAAACCAGCTTCGGCCTGTATCTCGATCCCTATGTTAATCCGCCCACGGCGACTTACTACATGACTCCCAAGGGTACAACTATCGCCGAACGCCTACGTCTGCGCACTCAGTGGGCATTAGCCGCTTCCACCGAATATATATGGATTTACGGTGAACAATACCGCTGGTGGCCCACCGACAACCCGGCGATCAAGCCGGAAAACTGGAACGACACTATCCCCGGCATCACTCCGGCTTTGCGGTCTACCACCAGCCAGCAAAAGCAACACGAGTATCTTTTCGAGCAATTAAAAAGCACCGGCAAAGCTAACAATTTGATCCAAAACGGAGAGTTCTTAGCCAATCCAGAAAAGCCCACAACGGCCACTGGTGGTGCCGCCGACTGGGTGACCTTGCCTGGGCTGCCCGCCTGGAACTCATGGAATTGGGATGGCGACAAAGCTTCCTACACCTGGGACCCTACCATCTCGCACAACACCGCAGCCGGTAACGGTTCGGCACGCGTTCAAGTCGTGGGCAAAGGTGGTTGCCTCATCCAGAGCCTTTCTGTCGACCCCGGTGAAACCTATTTCCTACGCGCCTGGACACGCGCCCAAACCGAAAACACCGGTTTAATCCGCGTACGTTGGAAAACGCCTGATGAATCCCGCTGGACGCAGGAAGGACGCGACGTCATGCTGGTGCCATCCTCGGCCAAAATCGGTGAATGGGGACAAATCAGCGGCACGATTACCGTTCCGCCTGGAGCGGGAAAGCTGATTCTCTTGTTGGCTGTCGATTACCAGACAGAGGCCGATGTGGTTTGGTTTGACAGTGTCGAACTCTATAAAATAACGCCGTAATTACAAATAAAAAGCGCCCGGGATTATCTCGACCCCGGGCGCTTTCATTTGTGAACGGCATTCACATTAATTTTCGCCGTGCTCGTTTAAAAACTCCCGCAACGCCTCTTTCCAGTGCCGCAGCGGCACCACCCCAGCTTGGTGGGCCTTGTCATTGGAGAGCGTCGAATACAACGGTCGCGCAGCCGCCGCACCATACTCCTGCGTAGTAATACCTTCGACTTCACACTCAACTCCGGCGATTTCGAAAATCGCGCGCGAATACTCATCAAACGCTACTTCTCCACCATTGGAAAGATGGAACAGGCCGCCGCTGGAATTTTCGATGAGTTGCCATACGCCACGCGCCAGGTCGGGCGTGTAAGTCGGGGTGCCTATTTGGTCGTTCACCACACGCACCTTGCCATGTTCACGCGCCAGGCGCAGCATGAGTAATGGGAAGTTACCGGACGGTTTCTTAAGCGAACCGGCACCATCGGCATGGGTGGGACCGAACAAACGACAGACACGAATCGCAAAGTTGTTGGGGCTACAGGCTAAAGTAATGTTTTCTCCGGCTAATTTCGATGCGGCATAAATACTGAGTGGCCCGGTCGCATCGGTTTCGACATAAGGCGTCTGCTTTTGCCCATTGAACACATAATCGGTAGAGAAATGTACTAAGGGAACATTGGTATCGCGGCAAGCGCGTGCCAAATTCGCAACGCCTAACGTGTTAATTTCAATTGCTCCCGCAGCCCCTTCGCCTTCGGCCTTATCGACCAGATTATAGGCAGCGCCATTGATGACACAATCGGGTTGATACTCTTCCAAAGCACGATAAACGGCAGTTTCGTCAGCGATATCGAGTTCGTTGCGCGTCAGCGGCACGCATTGCACACCAACCGGGGCACTGCGCATTATCGACTGCGCTAATTGACCGTTGGCCCCCACGATCAATACTTTTGAAAACCGAGATTGTTTATTACTCACGGGCGAAATTTCCCTTCCATTACAGTCTCACCAAGTGGACGGCGTGTGCTGGGCACTTCCTTAGCCTGTACATCGGCAGGCAGTTGCGATTTATCGCCCGGTTTGCCGATGGCGACAACGGCCAAAATATCATACTCCTCCGGGACGCCCAGAACGACACGCGCTTTTGCCGCATTGAACCCGGCCATGCCGTGGGTAATCAGCCCGTTCTGCAAGGCGCTTAGAGCTAGAAAACCCCAGGCGCAACCGGCATCGAACTGGTTAGTGGCGTTTGGCTTGCCGTTGCGCGCGAAATATTTATGAGCGATTACCAGCGTAATCACCGGCACGTTTTCATTCCAAACCTGATTGCCCGGCGTGAGAAAATCGAGAAATACCGCACGATCCTCAGGCGATCGCGCCACAATGAAGCGCCAGGGCTGTTCATTAAAGCAGGAAGGTGCCCATTTGGCCGCTTCAAAGACGCGCATCAAAGTTCCCTCGTCAATCGGTTCGGGTGAAAAAGCACGCGGTGACCAGCGGTTAATAAAGATGGGGTCAACAGCGTGTTCGGGTTCTCGAAACGGTCGGATTTCGTCACTGATTTCGGCCTGTAGCGGTGTTTGGCTCATGGGGAAATTTCCTAAAAGAATAGTCTGTTTGGAGCATCTCTCATTTTAGCGAAACCCCTGTTTCCTTCCCACCGCTTGACAATTTCTAACAGCGCGCTAATATTATCGGTTGGCGCGCGTTTTGGAATGATTTCCTAAAGCGCGTTTTACGCCATCCGGCCATGCCATTTTCAATTAAACGACTCTTAATCGGTAACCCGATTGCGACGGAATTCGCGCACGAAGCACGCCTCCCTATTTGGATGGCGTTACCCATTTTCGCATCCGACGCACTTTCCTCCACCGCCTACGCCACTGAAGAAATTATGGCCGCCCTGCTTTTGGGCGGAGTGTATTCCACCGAAGGATTCTTTACTTTCGGACTCACTCCCCTGCTTAGCCTGGCCATTGTGGTGCTGCTGGCGATCGTCATCACCAGCTATCGGCAAACGCTTTTCGCCTATCCACACGGCGGTGCAGCCTATGTCGTAGCGCGTGAGAACCTCGGCACCTTCCCGGCCCAGGCCGCCGGTGCGGCGCTGCTGATGGATTATATCCTCACGGTAGCGGTGAGTACGGCTGCGGGTATTGCCGCCATCAATTCGCTGGTTCTCAACTACAACCTCAACCTTTTCCCCTACACGGTGCCAATGTGTCTGGTCGCAGTGGCGTTTCTGGCTGTGATGAACCTGCGCGGAGTGAAGGAAAGCGGCTTTGCGTTTGCGTTACCCACCTATCTATTCATGGGAATTATGGGTGTGTTGCTGGTTGTAGGTATTGCCCGTGCCCTCACCAGTGAAGGACTTATCCCTGTGCACGACCAAGCTACCTTGCTGGCTGCACGTGTAGAAACCCACGGTGCCAACCCTCATGCCGAGGCACTGCGCCCGTTAGGCTTATTTTTGGTTTTGCAAGCATTCGCCTCAGGCTGCACGGCATTGACTGGTGTAGAAACCATCAGTGCGGGAGTAACCGCATTTAAAGAGCCGGCTTCTAAAAATGCTTCACGCACCATGCTGCTGATGGCTGCCATCCTGGGCGTGCTGTTTATCGGCCTGAGCTACCTGGCAGTGCAGGTGAAAGCTTTACCGCCAAATACCGTTGGCTATCACGAAACCGTGGTTTCACAGATCGGCCGCGCGGTTTTCGGCACCGGCGCACTCTATCTCATTTTACAAGTTGCCACTTGCACCATTTTGATTCTGGCCGCCAACGCTGCTTTTGCTGGTTTCCCCCGACTTTCAGCAATTCAAGCGCAAGACGGCTTCCTGCCGCGCCAGTTAGCCAACGTCGGCGACAAGCTGGTTTTCAACAACGGCATTTTGCTACTGGCTTTTTTCAGCGGCCTGCTGGTTATTCTCTTCCACGGTAGCGTCCACGCTCTTATTCCGCTTTATGCTGTGGGCGTGTTTCTCTCGTTCACACTCTCGCAAGCCGGAATGGTAAAGCGCTTCCTTACCCTGCGCCCGGCCGGTTGGCAGTGGCGCGCGACAATTAGCGCTATTGGCGCAACGGCCACCTGCATCGTCATGATCGTGTTCGGCATTGTGAAGTTCGTTGCCGGGGCTTGGATTGTCGTGGTGCTCATTCCAGCGCTGATCTTTTTGTTCTATCGCATCAAAGCCCATTACCGGAGCGTAGCCAAGCAGCTTTCGCTGGAAGGCTACCGCCCACGACAAGGTTTGCGTCATCACGTATTCGTTCTGGCACCTGACATTCACCGTGGCGTGCTGCCCGCATTGCAATATGCCCGTGCGATCTCCGACGATGTGAAGGCGATGCACATCTCTATCGACCCGGCACGCGAAGAGCGTGTGAAGCGCCGCTGGACGCAATATTCGCGCGGTGTTCCGCTTATTATTCTCGACTCGCCTTATCGCTCGCTCACCCAGCCAGTCGAAGAATATATCGATAACCTGCAACGCAACGAGCCTAATTCACTGATTACCATCATCCTGCCGGAATTTGTTCCGCGTGGGTGGTGGCCCAAGCTGTTGCACGGACAGGCCGCCTTCATGTTGAACCTGCGCCTGCGGCTCAAACCAAATGTCGTCGTGATTGGAGTGCCTTATCATATTGAAGCCTATGTTCCATTGCCCAAGGATTACGATCCGGCACACTTTCAGGCTGTTGAGCGAGCGGTGAAAGACGGACATCTTCCACCCATCAACGATGACGAACCGACAGCAAAAACCACTGTAACATCATGAAAATCATCATTATCGGTTGCGGCCGCACCGGAGCACGCCTGGGTGCAAACCTGGCCAAACAGCAACATGAAGTTGTCGTTATCGATGAAAAACGAGAGGCCTTCGAGCGTCTGGGTGCCGACTTCCCCGGTGTTACGCTTCAGGGTTCCGGTCTTGATATGGAAGTGCTTAAGCGCGCCAAAATAGAAAGCGCCAACCTGGTGTTCGCGCTCACCGGCGGCGATAACCGCAACCTCATGGCCGCGCAAATGGTGAAGCACCAGTTTAAAGTGCCTCGCGCCGTGGCACGCTTGCACGACCCTGTGCGTGCTGCAAAGTATCGCTCGATGGGCGTGGAAACTCTTTGCACAACCACAGTGATCGAGGGCCTGTTCGAGCTTTATGTGCGCGATGGCAACTTCCCCGAATTGCCCCCCGAAATCGCCATTTGCGGCGACGACACTTGTATTCATTGCTGAATTTTAAAGCCGGGAATTAAATTATGGCTTACGCAATTATTATCGGCGGCGGCAAGATTGGTTATTATCTGACCCGTTCGCTCATCAACCGCGATTACGAAGTACTCCTGATGGAGAAAGACCCGGTCATGGCGCATCGCCTGCGCGCCGATCTGGGAGACGTCGTCATGCAGGGCGACGGCTGCGAACCGACCACGCTACAAAACGCCGGGGCTGAACGCGCCGACCTTATCGTCGCTGCCACCGGCGATGACGCCGATAACCTGGTAACTGCCCAGATGGCGGCGAGATGTTTTGGCGCGACTCGCATCATCGCCCGTGTCAACAATCCTGATAACGAACCACTCTTTGAAAAACTGGGCGTGCGCGAACGCATCAATGGCACTGCGGCGATTCTCAACCTCATCGGCCAAAAAGTCGGTCGCGCTTCTGTTGTGCTGATGGGTGTGCTGGAACACTCGGATCTTGAAGTGGTGGAAATCATCATCGACGAGCGCTCCCCTTTGGCCGGTGCGCGCGTGGGCGATCTCCAACTGCCCGAAGACACTCTCTTCATCTCGGTGCTGCGCGAAGGCCGCGCCAGCATCCCCAACTCCGATACCGTTTTTGAATTGGGCGATATCGTTGTCGCACTGGTCCCGGCTGAAATGGAATCGCTTTTGCGTGAATTCGTCGCCTAAAATTTGCGAGCGAACTGACGCCAATTCCGTATTCCGTCTCCCGTATTCCGTATACTAAGCCTTATGTCTTTGGAAAAAGTCTTAATGGTAGCCCCGCGCGGTTTTTGTGCGGGTGTAGTGCGTGCGGTCGATGTGGTGAAAGAAGCTCTCGAAATCACCAAACCGGTCTATGTCCGCAAGGAGATCGTCCACAACAAATTCGTGGTCGATGAACTCCGCGACGGCGGCGCTATTTTTGTGAGCGAGCTTTCGGAAATCCCCGATGGCACACCGGATAATCCGGTTGTGTGCGTCTTTTCCGCGCATGGTGTTTCCCCTGCCGTTCGTGCCGAGGCCAAACGCAAAAACCTCTTCGTCATCGACGCCACCTGCCCGCTGGTTACCAAGGTGCACTTGCAAGCTATTAAGTTCGCCAAAATTGGATATCAAATCATCCTCATCGGCCATCACGGCCATGAAGAAGTCGAAGGCACTATGGGCGAAGCTCCTTCCGTGATGCATTTGGTCGATTCTTTGGCCGAAGTGCAAGAGCTCAACTTGCCGCTCGATATCAAGCTGGTCTACCTCACCCAGACCACGCTCAGCGTAGATGATACCCGCGACATAGCTCAGGCGCTCAAAGACAAATTTCCCAACCTGGAAGAGCCGCCCATCGATTCCATCTGCTACGCCACCACCAACCGTCAACACGCCGTAAAGCAGTTGGCACCACTGTGTGATCTAATTTTGGTCATTGGCGCGCAGAATTCTTCCAACTCACAGCGTCTGCGTGAAGTTGCCGAGTTGCAGGGCACACGTTCGTTCCTCATCGACGACGAACGTTCCATTGAAGATGAATGGTTCAACGATTCCGTGCGCGTGGTGGGCCTATCGGCCGGTGCCAGCGCCCCTGAAGTCTTGGTGGAACGAGTTATCGAAAATCTCAAATCACGCGGCGCAAGCACCGTGGAAACATTGGATGTTATTGAAGAGAAAGTCTTCTTCCCGCTACCCAAAAATCTGCAGCAATTGCCGATGGCTGCCTGAAGCTGTATCCGGCAGCCCATACAGCTTGGTTTCTCATCCTTGCCGATAAAAGAAAAAGCCAAATCGCATTTTGCGATTTGGCTTTTTCTTTATGCTTTATACCATTTTTGTAAAATAACCTCCTATTACGGCAGGTAGGTAGGTGATGGAAGATAGCATACAGGAAGGCAACCGGACATCAATGCCAAGCCTCTCTTTTCTGTCGTTAATTGCGAAAACTTGCGACGAAGTTTGCGCAGCCGAAGGCTTTGCGTGCTATGGAACGGTGACGGATTAGGATTTTAATTTGCAGGATTGGTATTAAATTCCTTTAACGCTTTACTTGAGGCCAATCCAATTCCACACCTTGCGAAACCAAAACACGTTGGAAATCTTCCAATTTCTCCTGATCGTTACGCACCTGGCGCGGTGATAGGTCGTTACTCAGACAGTGTGCAACCAGGGCACCCGCCGCTTCACCGATATTCCATTCCACCGGATGCAAACGGTAGCAGCCATTGGTGATATGCGTAACGCCCAGATTCTTACAGGCCGGGAGTAAGTTCTCGACACGCACCGGAATCAGGCTCCCGAGGGGTACCTGGAACGGCTGACAGCCCACGTCAATGTAAGTATCACCATCGCTACCATCACCCGATTTACCGGTGGAAGGATGCAAGTCGATGCGATAGCTGCCGATACCAACCGAATCGGCAAATTTTTCGGCGACTTCCGGGTGCTGGTCGGTGCCGATATGTTGTTCGCAAACCGTGAACTCGGCTTGAATACGGCGCGACTCGCGGACATAGGGGTATTTCGCCAGGCCATTACGGGTATCGACGATGTCTTCGCGTAGTTGTAAACCGGGGTAGCCGACATTGCCATCGGCGCGGGGCGCTTCGGTTTGTAGCCAGTAGAGATAGCTCAATGAAAGCTGCCCGGCTTTTTCGATATGCGTGGCCTTTTCTTCTTCACTGACGCCAACCAGCGGCCCCAGCCAATAATCCATCTGCGGCCAGTTCACCAGCGAAATACCGTCACCGGCAAAGTTTCTTTGAAACTTTTCGGGACGAAAGAAACTGCTCTCCTGGATCTTGCGATATTCCCACAACGCATAGCCATCATTTTCATGATCGAACATGGCCATTTTGCGTGGTTCTAGGGTATGCGGCGTCGGATAGATCCAGCTTAAATTTTTATCGGGGTAAAAGTCGGCTTTATAATCGCGCCAGAAATCGTAATCCCGCGGACGGTCGATAACATGGTTCTCTCCCGGATGATGGGAAATGGCAAAACAAACCGAAAACGACTGTTGATTAAGCGGCTGGGCTTCGCTGGACGCATGGGGTTCGCCGGTTTGGGCCTGCGATTCGGCACCGATCACGTTTTCGACATCGCCTAACTCCAGCACTTCGCCCAGTTCGGTCGCGTCCAGGAAATAAGGAGCACGCAACACCAGGTTATCGCCGGATTTGGTATCGAGCAGTGCAACCGCTTTGATGCGGTCGCCATCACAATCGACCTGAACCGGCTTATGGTCTAAATAAAGGAAGAGCTGGCGTGAGGAAAGATAAGGCTGCAAATGAGCCTGAATCACCGCCACTGCAATGCGAGGTTCATGACAAACCTTACTGACTCGCCCGCCGCCAGGGTTAAAAAACAAACCTTCCGTGGCTTCGGGCAAAAGCGGATACCACCGCTTGTAATACTCACGAATATCATTGCGCAGGCGCCTGTAGGAGGCTGTGCAACCAAATTGCTCAATCCAGGCATGCTCGTCGGGGGGCACGGCTTGCGAGGTCATCTGCCCGCCCAACCAGTCGGTCTCTTCCGTAAGCGCCACTTTATAACCGGCTCGCAGAGCGGCCAGTGCCGCTGCTACTCCACCTAAACTGCCGCCAATGATGGCGACATCCACTTCGCGTTCTTGTATCGGCATAATAGCCTTGCATTTTACCGAACATACTTGCGCATTCAACCATGATTTTTGAAATAAATGGTGGTGCGGGAGGATATTTTTAATCTGATAAACTGCGGTTTCGGTTTTATTCCCAATTTCACTTATGAAACGCATAAAAATCTTCGGTGCCGGTTCCATCGGCAATCACCTTGCCCACGCTGCGCGCCACTTGAATTACGAAGTCGTGGTATGCGACGTCGACGAAGCGGCGCTCAACCGCATGAAAACCGAAATCTATCCCTCCCGTTATGGTGCCTGGGACGATTCTATCCAGCTTTTCAAAAACGATGCGGCACCTCGAGGCGGCTTCGATCTCATCCACATCGGCACTCCGCCCACCGTGCATATTCCGCTGGCCATGCAGGCGCTCGCGGAAAACCCGCGTGCTATCCTCATTGAAAAACCGCTCTGCCCGCCCGATTTAGCCGGAGCCGAGGAATTGTGGCAGGCCGCCCAGAAGAGCGACACTCGCGTTTTTGTCGGCTACGACCACGCCGTGGGCGCAGCCGCTCATACGGTTGAAACCACCATCCCCCAGTTAGGCGATATCCAAACTCTTGATGTCGAATTCCGTGAACACTGGGGAGGTATATTCGCCGCTCATCCCTGGCTCGACGGCCCGCAATCCTCTTATCTGGGTTACTGGGCCAAAGGCGGCGGTGCAAGTGGCGAGCACTCGCATGCGATTCATTTATGGACACACTTCGCTCATTTGTTGGGCGCAGGCAAAGTTAATGAAGTAAATGCCCTCCTCGAATATAAAACCGTGGCCGGAGCCGAATACGATTCACTCTGCCTGATGAACGTGCGCACAGAAAACGGCCTCAGCGGACGCATCGTACAGGATGTCGTCACCATCCCAACCCGTAAATGGGCGCGCATCCAGGGCGAGAAAAACGCCGTTGAATGGATTGCCAGCTACAATTCGCAAGGTGATGCTGTGATTCAGGTTCACCCGGGCGATGAAGACAAATTGCTGCTGATGCCCAAAAAACGCCCCGACGACTTTATTGCCGAGCTTCGGCACATTGAAGCAACCCTGGAGAGCGGCAAACGCTCGCCACTCGATTTGGAAGGCGGACTCGACGTCATGCTGCTGATTACCGCCGCCCACAAAAGCGAACAAGAAAAATGCCGCGTATCCATCGATTATGCGCAGGGGTATAATTTGAACGCCTTAAAAATCGCTTCACCGAACAACTCATGAACAACACCTTCGATTTCAGTAATCTCTTCGTTCTCGACCTCGCTAACAACCACCAGGGCAGCCTCGAACACGGCTTAAACATCGTGCGCGAGATGGGCGCCGTAGTGCGCGAAAACGGCGCACGGGCCGGGCTTAAATTCCAGTTCCGCCAGATGGATACTTTTATCCATCCCGCACATCACCAAAACAGCGACAATAAGCATATTCCGCGCTTCCTGGGCACCCGGCTTTCCACTCAAGATTATGCTACGCTCACCAAAGCCGTTCGCGAAGCGGGCATGATTACGATTTGCACCCCCTTCGATGAAGAATCGCTGGCTGTGATTCAGGAACTGGATATCGAAGTCATTAAAATCGCCAGTTGTTCGGCGACCGATTGGCCGTTGCTCGAACGCATCGCCGAATGCGGCAAGCCGGTCATCTTCTCCACCGGTGGCCTGGGCTGGCGCGAGATGGACGACCTGGTTTCGTTCTTCGAGCATCGCCGGGTGCATTTTGCCATCATGCACTGCGTCTCCATCTACCCCACTCCCGACGAACAATTGGAACTGAACCAGATCGACCTGCTCAAGCGCCGTTATCCCAATAACGTTATCGGCTTCTCTACCCACGAAGTTCCCGAAGACACCTCCCCGGCTTTTGTCGCGGTCGCTAAAGGCGCACAAATCCTGGAACGCCACGTTGGTATCGAAACCGATACTATTAAGCTCAATGCTTATTCCTCCACGCCTGCCCAGGTAGATGCCTGGATTAAAGCCGCCACCAAAGCACGCGTCATGTGTGGCGATGCCGTGCGTGGCCCGGCACCGGAAGTAGAGTTGGAATCGCTCCGTTCGTTGGCCCGTGGTGTGTATGCCAAAGCGCCGTTGAAGCGTGGAGATAAGGTAACGCGCGAAGACGTGTACTTCGCCATGCCGATTGAAGAAGGCCAGCTCGCTTCGGGCGACTGGAAGGAAGGCATCGTTTTGCAAGACGATATCGCCAAGGACAGCGCCCTACGCCTGAGCGAAATCGATGTGCCGCGCGACCCTGACAAGCAGATTCTGTATGAAGCCGTCCACACCATGAAGGCGATGCTCAATGAAGCACGCATCGCCCTGCCGACAGATTTTGAAACCGAGTTTTCCCATCATCACGGCATCAAGGATTTCCACCAGACCGGCATCGCCATGGTTACTTGCATTAATCGTTCCTACTGCAAGAAACTCATCATCCAGATGCCGGGCCAGAAGCATCCTTCGCACTATCACAAGCGCAAGGAAGAAACCTTCCATGTATTGCACGGCACGCTGGAAATGCTGATTGAAGGCCGCCGTCGCACTCTTTATCCTGGTGACCTGCTGCTGGTTCAACAAGGTGTATGGCATGAGTTCTGGACCGAAACCGGCGTGATTTTCGAAGAGATTTCCACCCAGCACTATAATGACGATTCGTTCTACGAGGATAAGGAAATCAACCGCATCCCGCGCGAAACGCGTAAAACCATCGTCAACCAGTGGGGACGTTACCAGATTTAAGCCGTTGCCCGACTTCCTATGATTATTGCCATTGACGGTCCGGCCGGAGCCGGAAAAAGCAGTGTGGCGCGCGCGGTGGCGCAAGTATTTGGTTTTGCTTATATCGATAGTGGAGCCATGTATCGCGCTATTGCGCTGGCGGCGCAAGAGGCCGGTTTAGAGGTTGAAAACGCTACCGACCAGATCGTTGCTCTGGCCCACACCCTGCCGCTACGCTTTGAAGACAACGGCAAAAAACTCTTCATTGGCGACCGCGATGTAAGCACACTCATCCGCGCACCTGGCATGGGCGAAGCAACCTCACAAATTGCGGCCATCGGCCAAGTGCGTCCGGCACTGGTTGCCCAGCAGCAGCGCCTGGGACGTGAAGGGGAAGCACAAACCGGTGGAGCGGTATTGGAAGGACGCGATATCCAAACCGTGGTGTTCCCTGAGGCGGAACTGAAAATCTATCTCACCGCTACACCGCATACTCGTGCCCTGCGACGGATTAAGGATTGGAAAGAAGGTGGCCAGCCCCTCGATCTGGAACAACTGGAACGTGAAATCGCCGAGCGCGATGAACGCGATTCGACACGTGCCGATTCGCCTCTTATTGCCGCTTCCGACGCTGTTTTACTACCAACCGACGATCTGAATGCCCAGGAAGTTATTGCTCATATCGCCGCGTTAATTCGCAGCAAAAGAGGAGAAACTTCATGACAACCGAAGAAAACGCAAACACATCCTTCGCTCATCCGGTCCCGGTGGGCAACGCCCTGGTTTACGGCATAACGCGTCAGTTTGTTCTGTTACATTTCAGGGCCGGAGGTGGAAGTGTCTTTGGGCGAGAGAATATTCCTCTAAAAGTTCGATTTATTTTAGCTCCCAACCACGTCTCGCACCTCGACCCGCCGTTAGTTTCTTCCTTTTCGCCTCGTCGTCCTCACGTCATGGCAAAGAAGGAACTCTTTAAAAAAGCGTTCTTCGCAAAATATTTCCAGGGGCTGGGCGCTTTCCCGGTTGATCGCGGCAAAGCCGATCGTAAAGCGATTCGTCATGCGATTAAGATGCTGGAGAGTGAAGCGCCATTACTCATTTTTCCTGAGGGCACGCGCTCTAAAACCGGCGAATTAGGGGAAGCAGAAATTGGATTGGGTATGATAGCGCACGCCACCAAAGCTCCTATCATTCCCGTCTACCTTAAAGGCACAGACCAAGCGTTTTCGGCTATGAACCCGAAGTTCGGCATCGTAAAAATCGAGCTTCATTACGGCGCTCCCTTGAATCTGGAAGAGGAATACGCTGGACGTGGCGACCGCACCACGATTGAAGCTATTGGCCGGAAAACCATGCAGGCAATCGCCGCTTTACGCGATGGAGCGGCAACAGCAGCCTCGTGACATTGCCCGTCAGCATTGCGGCGAAGTTTGTAAACTGCAAATTCATTTGAACTTTAGCTTTTCGACTTTCGTAGTGATGTAGGTCGTTTTAAATTTTTGGAGAAGTTTTATGAAAATCCGTTCACAGATTTTACCCCTGGCCGTTGTCGCTGCGGGTTTCACATCCTGGAACTGTATGCCGGTCACCGCCCAAACGGCAACCTCGCCTTCTATTTCCGTGCTGCGCACACCTATCGAAGGTGATGAAGCTACTGTGCCACTCAATCCCAAAGATTATCCCCAGGGGATGCTCTTTCCTTATTCTCTTCTGGATAAGGCATTAACGGATAATGTGGATCGCAACGGAAACGTTGACTACTCCAAACTCAGCGACAACAAAAACCTCGGCTATTTCATCCAGGCCATCGAACACGCCGACTTAAGCCAGTTTCCAACATTCGATGTCTATAAGACTGATGAAAAGACCGGGCGTGAAACGAAAAAAGAGGTCGATCGTTCGCCCGAGTTGGTATTTTGGATTAATGCATATAATGCTTTTATCCTGAACGATATCGCAAAAGCATATCCCGTCAAAACCATTGATGACATCAAGGATTTTGATACAGCCAAAACCCACAATGTCGCCGGTAAAAATTATTCCCTGAAAGAGCTTCGCGAAAAAATTGCCTCTTTTGGCGACCCCCGTGCCATGTTCGCCCTCCCGACCGGAACGGCCGGTGGCTTTTTGCCCTCGCCCACAGCAGTACGCTGGTCGGAGTATGATGACCGCATGAATTCGGCGGTCAAGGTTTTCGTCAACGATCCCCGCAACGTGCGGATCAACCGTATTCAGGGGCAGGTCATTCTCAACCCGGTCTTCAAAGAAGTCGACGAGTTTTTCCGCTCCAAACACAGTCGTAACAAAGGTGAAGGTATCCGCAAGGCATTGGCCGCTTACACGGATCAGGGTTCTAATCGATCCTATTTCGTCACCAACAAATTCCGCGTCGATTTCGGCCAGGATAACCGGCTGATTAACGATAGAAGAAACGATCCCAGCACCGCTCCCGTCGATATCCAGCGTTAAACCAATTTATTAAAGGAATAGAAACAGCAACCAACATGGCAAAACTTGGCGTCATTCACTACAACTGGCCGGACTTTACTTTTGATGAGTTTTTGAGCTACGCCGCCGATTCCGGCTATGGCTACGTCGAATTGATGTTACGCGATATTTGGGCAGATGCAGACTTGAACGGCGATGCCGCCGAAATTCGCGAAGCCGCCGCTAAAGTGCGCGCCCAGGTGCAAAGCCACGGGCTGCAAGTTTCGGCGCTGGGTGCAGGTAACGATTTCGCAGTCATTGATCCTGAAGCTGTTGCCTTCCAGGTCGCACGCATGAAAACCGTGTGTGAACTCACCAAAATCCTGGGCGACGACACCGTTGTGCGCACCGAAGGCGGCTACCCCAAAGACGGCGTTTCAGGCGAACAGGAATGGGAAGGCATGTATGAATGCTTCTCTCGTTGCGTGCCGTTCCTGGAAGAACTGGGCGCTTCGCTGGCCATCGATAACCATGGTTTGATCACCAACGACGGTGACAAACTGGCTGCCCTGCTCGACCGCATCGACCACCCACGCATCGGCACCAACCTCGATACCATGAACTATCGCTGGTGGGGCAACGATATTGAAACTTGCAACCGCTACTACGAGCTCATGGCCCCTCGCACCCTGCACGTTCACCTGAAAGATGGCTTTGGTGTTCGTGGAGAATACAAGGGCCAGGCGCTGGGCGAAGGTGAAATCAACCTTAAGCTCGCTCTTGAAGCCCTGAAAAAGGTTGGCTACAACGGTGTCTACGCCGCAGAATACGAAGGTCCCGAGCTTGCCGGTGGCGTCGGTTACCGCAAGTGCGCGCAGTGGATGAAGGCCAATATCTAATAAGAGGGACATAGTGAACATCGGACGTCCAACATTCAACGTTCAATGTTGAGCGTTCGATGTTCAAACTCTCATCGCTCGATGGACCTTTCCTCACTACTCTTCGGCTATTCAAAAGCACTTTATTCCAACTGGATTTTTTACAAACCCGACCATCTCCTCATCGACTGCGGCGAAGGTGTCGCTTCCAACCTGGGAAATGGGAACTACGGTATCGAGAAAATCCTGCTGACGCACGGACATATCGACCACATCGCCGGGTTGCCCGTTCTGCTCTGGACACGTGCTGCAGGCATGGGCGACAACGAAAAACCGCTCACCATCTATCTCCCCGAAGGTGACGTTTACCTGCAGGATATGGAGCGGTTCCTATCTCGCACCCGCGAAAAGCTCCCCTACGATTTGCAGTGGCACAGTATCAAAGCCGGAATAGAAATTCCGCTCAGTGCCACCCGTCGCATTGCTACCTTTTCCACCCGTCACATTCCCAACCAGCTTACGCTGGGCTATAAAATTCTCGAATCGCGCCGCCGCCTGAAAAGCGAATTCGCGCATCTCAGCGAAAACGAAATTCGCCAGCGTGCCCAGAGCGGTGGCAAAGCTGCCATTGACGAAATTATGGAGAGCTACGACGCCATTGTCGCAGCCTTTGGTGGCGACGGTTTAGCGCTGGATGCCGAGCAGGTGCAAAATGCCGAGTTACTGGTACATGAAGCCACTATCCTCGAACCCTCCGAGCGCAAGGGCATGCGTCATGCCACACTCGAAGAAGCGGTAGAAGTTGCCATGAAGGCGCAGGCCAAAACGTTGTTACTTCAACACATTTCAGGGCGTTACGATAAAGCCCAGGTTGAAAAAGCCGCTCAGAATGCAGCGCATAAACACGGCTACCAGAATGATATCTGGTGTCTCTTCCATAATCGGCTCTGGCAAATCCTATAATCACATACAATCATCTCATGTCTTCAGCAATTCAATCCTCACACTTTGATGTCATCGTAGTTGGCGGCGGCTGTGCCGGTATGGCGGCGGCTATTGGAGCGGCCCAGAACGGCGCTCGCACCCTGCTCCTCGAGAGCGGCCCATTTGCCGGTGGCGAACTCCTGAGCGGCCTGCCCATCGATGGCTGCCTCAATGCACGCGGTGAATGGATTGTCGGCGGCGTGACGCGTGAATTGTTAGACGATGCCGCCAAACTCGATGGTTACATTGGCCCGGTATTCGATTGGCGGTTGAATTACGGCGTCTGTTTTGATCCCGAAGTCCTCAAGCTCTCCATCGTGGAAAAAATGGCCGCAGTTGGAGTGACTACCTGGCTGCACACTTTTGCCGAGAATGTGGTGGTAAGCGATGGCCGCATCGAAGGAATTCTGGCTTTCAATAAGAGCGGACGACATCTACTCACCGCCGATTTTTACATCGATTGCTCGGGCGATGGCGATATCGCCGTGCAAGCTGGAGCGCCCTGGGAAAAAGGCAGCAAGCAGGGCGAACTCCAACCGGTGAGCCTGGTGTTTCGCATGGGCAATGTCGATTATGCCAAATACCTGGAGTTCATGCGCGATAACTCCGACCAGTTCACCCTGGCTGAAAACCCGGTCATCGAAAAAACTCGCGAAGAATGCGCTGCGGCAGTATGCGAAAATGGTTTGCCGTTTTGTGTGCTGGATGCACGCGGTTCGGTGCTCGGCAGCGCTATCGAATCGGGCGAAATGTTCCCTTCCACCGGTATCTTTATGTGGCCGACCTCCATTCCGCGCCGTGAAGTGGGGCTTAATGCGACCCGCCTGGCCGGAATCGACGCCACCAATACGGCAGCTCTCAGCCAGTCGCTGAATACGCTCTCACAACAGGTTGAAATGTGCCTCGCCTTCCTGCGCAAGAACGCGCCCGGCTTTGAAAACGCGCATCTTTCAGGTGTCGCACCGCGCGTTGGCATTCGCGAAACACGCCGAGTGATGGGTGAATATGTCCTCACTGCCGAGGATGTATTGCAAGGACGCAAGTTCGAAGATGGCGTGGGCAAAGGCTCTCATCACATCGACCTGCATGGCAGCGGCACAGCGCAAGAGCGCATCCCGGTGCAGGATGGACGTTCTTATGACATCCCCTACCGTTCTCTGATTCCGCTCAATGTGGAAAACTTACTCATCGCCGGACGTTGTCTCTCCTCCACCCGTGAGGCGAATGGTTCGGCGCGTGTGATGGGGCCGTGTCTTTCCACCGGACAGGCTGCCGGAACCGCTGCAGCGCTACTCTCGAGCGCAAAGCAGCGTAACGTGCGCGACATGAACACCGATGCTTTGCGTTCACGCCTGAAAGAACAAGGCGCTATTGTCGACGGCACGCATTAATCTAAAAAATTGAAGTAGCATATGGCGATAATTCTCAAAAACAGTCACGAAATCAAATTAATGCGCAATAGCGGTCGTTTAGCCCAGCGCATTCTCAACCAACTTGGCGCAGCAGCGCAGGCCGGTGTTTCCACGCATGAGCTCGACTTGATGGCCCGCCGCTATCTGGAAGAAGCCGGGGCCACCAGCCCCTTCCTGGGCTATGGAGGCCGCAACCACCCGCCGTTCCCCGGTGCGATTTGCACTTCGGTCAACGAAGCGGTCGTTCATGGCGTCCCTACCAAAGATCCGTTGAAAAACGGTGATATCGTCGCACTTGATGTGGGGGCAAAGCTACAAGGTTGGCTTGGCGATACCGCAGGAACCTTTCCGGTCGGCGAAATCAGCACCAGTGCGCAACGCTTGCTCCGCGTTACGAAAGAGGCTCTGTATCTGGGCATTGAACAGGCCAAAGTTGGCAACCGTGTCGGCGATATTGCCCATGCGGTGCAAACTCACATTGAAAACCACGGCTACCACGTGGTGCGCGACCTGGTGGGGCATGGCGTAGGCCGTTCACTGCATGAAGAACCCAGTGTTCCCAACTTCGGCAGTAAGAATAGCGGGCCGAAACTGCGGGCCGGAATGACCTTCGCCATAGAACCGATGGTGAACGCCGGAACTGCAAAAGTGATTTATCTCGATGACGGTTGGACTTGCTTGAGCGCTGACCGTAGCCTGAGCGCTCACTTCGAGCATACGATTGCGGTGCTCTCCGACGGCCCGGAAATCCTGACACTCGACGAGTAAAGAAAACTTTCTCTACCCGTCACAGCAACAGATAATCACCCTGTTTTAAATCGACAACCGTCTTATCGCCTTCGCGGTAGGACGGTTGTTCTTTACAGCCAGGTAATGAAAGCACGCGTGTTATTGAACCTGGAATTTCTAATGTCATCACAGGCTGCGACCACTGCCGAAGCAGACGCTGAGCACCTATCTGTCGAATGCTGTAACCATCGCGATAAAGTTGCCCTAACTCAGCCGTGGTGAGGAAGCGAACCCTCTCTTGAGCCGCAAGCCAGTTTAAGAGCGCTGTGAGCGTTTCATAGCCTTCATCGCACCGTTGGGGATCTAAACCAACGTAATTAATGCGGTGCGTATTCACCACCACAGGCTCATTGCGTTGCCAACTGGCGCTTGCCGCCTGCGTTAGTTCGCTTAGGCTTTCTCTCTTCACGTTATCCAGGTGAAAATTGCGGCTGAGATAAACCAGGTCGTGCCGCCGGTTATAGGCACCCATCGGACAGTCAGGATCCTGGCTGTTCCACGGCTTGGTGTCATAAGTCACAACGCTGCCATCGTGAAGCCTGCAATTCTTGAGGCAGAAAATCTTCAGGCCATTGACCGCCCAAACTACTTCCGTCATCGATAGCGTATCGCTACTGACACCGGCCCGCGGCACATAACCGAACAGGTTTTTAAACCGTGCCACGGCCCGCCCCACCCATTCATGTTGCATTCCGGCATTCATGCCGTGATATTCCGGCAAGTGCTGCGCCTGGGTATAGATGCCATGCGCAAATAGAGTTCTGGCATTGTGCGAATCCGGCCCTTTATCGCGTAGTAGTTCCAGCCACAAAATCGGGCTGATATGATGAAGCCCGGCATGAAATTCGGGCGAAAATACGCCACGCGCCACCCCTTCTCGCCATTTGCCGGTAAGGTCACCCCGTTCCCATCCCGGCGGAACGCCTTCGTCGAGGCCAATATCGTAATACCCCTGGAAACCGCTGGCGGCAATCGCCGCGTAGTCGGGATTCCCCATCGGCATAAAAGCGGTAAACACAGCTTGCTGGTTGTCACAGCCCCGAACGGCTTCCAGCGTTGCATAAAGCCGCTCTAAATCGGCTGGCGATTCGAGAGTGCCCTGCGAACGGGTGGGCCGCCCCATCCGCTTCAGGACAGGTTCCAATGCCACTGCATCTTCATGATCGCGCAGCGTCTCACAGGCGCCCCAGTCGTCGCTCTCGAAAACGACGGCACGGTATTGATTCCAATCTATCGCCGTCTGCATACGATAACCGCAATCGGGTTCGTTGGGAAAAGGTTCAGGTAAAGACATAGTGCTACTTTTCAAGAAAAGGTTGTCCTTTCTCTATTTCTCATCCGGTTTTAGACAACAGTCCATATTCATGGAAAAGCTTTTGCGTTTCACCACTTTGCGCAGGGGCCAGGAAGAGCAACTTCCCACTCCCTGGCTCCAACTCAAGTTTGAGATTGCCCTGGGCATCAACCGGTAGTTTCTGGCCGGTCATTAAATCAACCACTTCACTTTCTGCCAACGCCAATTTACCATTAACGATGCGGGCATCCTTTAACGGAACATAGTCAATCAGCTCACCCTGCTCGTCGATACGGAACGCATGCTCCTCTTTCAAGGCTAATGGCGACTTGCCATCGCTCCAGGTCCCGACCAACGTATTAACCAGAATGATTAGCTTGCCTTCATAGCCCGGTAAGGAAAACGAATTGCAAACAACATCGTTGGGGAGGTTTTTGATCATTTGATTAGTCGGGGCCGGAGTTTCAACGACGTCATCGCCATCACGAGGGCTGATAAAAGCAACAACGTCTCTTTTCGCCATACGCATTAGCTTGCCATACGGTCGAATCATCCTGGCAAAAGCGGCGAATTCGTCTAAACCGCGAGTGCTTGTTCTGTCACTCCCCAACATCTGCACGATGTGGCTCTGCCCTTTAGTGGTGGCGCGTTCCGACTTTCCACTCCAGGCATAAACGGCCATCGAATCGGCCCCCTGAGCCAATGAAATCCAGGAGAGTGCCGTGACATAGCGCGGCGGTGCCCAGTAGCGAAACCATTGTTGAACTTTTCCATCGGCCGCCAGTGAATAACCTCGATTGCCCGCTTTCGCCAAGCGCATGTCGCGCTCGAAGGCGGCTTGCCGTTCTGCCTCGTCTTTGGCTCCGTAATACGATTTACGCAGCTCTTCCGGCAACATTCCCATCCGTCTGACAGCATAGCTGGAAAATACCGCTTCAAACGCCTGACCGCGATGCTGGGCCAGTTGCTGAAAGGCATTCATGCGCGAGCTGTAATATTCCAACGCCGCTCCTGGCGTGCGGATGCTGCTGTTATTAGCTGAACCTACCAGGCGAAAAGGATAAATATCACTACCTGTAGCCTGCGGATAGAGATTCTCTTTGTCTTCTTGCGAAACCTCCAAACGATTATAAAGAATCATGAGAGGAGCATTCGGCAGTTGTTTGAATATCTCCTGGTAATACTCCTTCAAGGCCGGCAATTCCTGCGGACCCGGTTCTTCCATTACCAGGAAATCAATGACGTTAGGGTGTTCCATATATCGCTTGATGAAAGGCACCGCGATATCGGCCAGGCGTTTGGCGTTCCAGCCTTTTTTCCATTCAGTGCGATTCACCAGGGAACTGCGCAAATAAGCCCTGCCACCTGCCTGGATGCGTACAGCCATTCCCCTCTTAGAACAAACCTCAAGCAATTTATCTAATTGAGGATATGGAGCTGCCGAATCGTCTGATACCGACACCGCAGCATAAACATAATTGAACCCCATATCGGCCATGCGATTGACTTCACGCTCGACTTCCTCAAGCGGTGTGCTGCGGCTTCTCGTATCGTAATAATAGGCACCGCAACGAAACTGGTTACCTAAAATCTTCTGTGTTCGCACATCTTTCAAGGCAAATTCCTTTGCCTCGGCGCCGCAATGGGACAATGCGCCATGCCCGATAAGAACAGAACAGGCCAAAAAAACTTTAGGTAAAACGGAAGGTGTCGATTTCATAAAAGTCGTGGTTTCTAAATCGTGGAGTTCTTCTCTTACTCGCCTTTGCGCGGTAACTCATATTCTTGAATGAGTTTTTGCGCTTCACCGCTCTGAGTCGGCGAGATAAACAGCAATCGCCCACCGCCGGGTTCCATTTCGAATTTCAAATTGCCCAGAGCATCGCCGGGAATATTTTGGCCGGTCATGAGATCTATCACTTCGCTCCCCGCCACCTGCAGCTTGCCGGTCACGATGCGTGTTGTGTTAAGCGGAGCGTAGTCGATCAGTTCGCCTTTTTCGTCGATACGAAATGGATCTTCTTCTTTCAACGCCATTGGTGATTTGCCATCGCTCCAGGTGCCAACTTGTGTATTTGCCAATATCACTAACTTGCCGCGATAGCCAGGCATAGAAAAAGAGCTGCACAAAATATCGCTGGGCAAATTTTCCAGAACGGAGTTCAACGCAGTTGATGCCTGCACGACAGCATCACCATCTTTGGGACTGACAAATGGAGTAATGTCGCGCGAAGCCGAGCGCATCAGCTTTCCAAACGGACGTATTTGTCTGGCAAAGGCGGCAAACTCATCCAGACCGCGTGAGCTTTTACCATCCCACCCTAACATATCGGCGATTTTATATTTGTTGCCATTCCTATCCATCTCCGTAAGTCCGCGCCAGTGATAGACAGCCATAGAATCGGCTCCGCGCGCCAGGGAAATCCATGAGAGCGCCGTCACATAGCGGGGCGGTGCCCAGTAGCGAAACCAGAGCCGCACCTTTCCATCATCCGTTAACGAAAAACCACGATTACCCGCCTTCGCCAGGCGGAGGTCGCGCTCATAGGCCGCTTGCAACTCAGCTTCATCGCGATGTCCGTAATAGGTTTTGCGCAAGGCTTCGGGAGTGATGGTTTGCGACTCAGCATAACTGGCAAACACCGCCTCGAACGACTGACCGCGATGCCGTGCCAGTTGCTGAAAAGCATCCATGCGTGAGCTGTAATACTGCAGAGCCGCACCCGGGCTGCGAATGCCGCTATTACGTGCCACGCCCGCAGAGCGAAAAGGATAAATATCACTTCCGGTTGCCTGCGGATAACGGTTTTCCTTATCGGCTTCAGAGACTTCCAGCCGGTTATAGAGAATCATCAGCGGAGCATCGGGAAGTTGTTTGGATATCTCCTGATAATACTCATGCAATGTGGGCAATTCCTGTGGGCCGGGTTCTTCCATCACCAGAAAATCAATCACGTTAGGATGATCCATGTAACGCTTGATAAACGGCACCGCGGTATCGGCCAATCGCTTGGCGCTCCAGCCTTCTTTCCATTCCTTGCGGTTCACCAACCCGTTACGCAAGTAAGCATAGCCACCGGCCTGCACACGCACCGCCATGCCACGCTTGCTGCATACCTCCAGCAATTTTTCAAACTGCGGGTAAGGAGCAGCAGGGTCCATTGCAACCGAAACTGCAGCATACACGTAGTTGAAACCCATGTCTGCCATGCGATTGACTTCACGCTCTATTTCATCGAGCGGCGTTGTGCTACTGCGGGTATCGTAATAGTAAACGCCACTGCGAAATTGGTTACCCAGAATTTTTTGGGTGCGTGCGTCTTTCATCGGAGTCGTTTCCTGCGCATCGACGCGATACGTTGCCGCCGTCGTGCAGCTTATCATCGTGCCCAACAGCACAACAGCTCTGGCCCCGGTTAACAGATCTTGCTTTTTCATACCTTTGCAAAAATTCCTTTGCAGCCTCAAGAGGGCTGCCTCCAATAACGCCAGCGCGGTTCAATCGCAGCCGTGCCGCCGGTTCGATAGAAAGTCGGTTTTTGCCACTTGGCATGGCCGTCTGCAAAAGTGATATTTGCTCCTTCGAAGTGACGGTAAGCGACGCTTTTACCGCCAACATCGCACCAATAACGCGTGGTGCCGTCCAGTTGCGAGTCCATGAATAAAATCAGTTCCGCCGGGCGCCGCACTGCAGCCATTCTGGTGGGCCAACTTAAACCGTACGTATCCAGATAGGGATTTACGCCACTGCCGAACGACGAATTGTTCATGCAATATTGCGAAACACCGTTTAAGCTGGAAAGCGATGTGGGACTAAATGCCGGAATCGGCTCGGTGACGCTGGGACACACGTATATCTGTGGATTTTTAATGTAGGGATAGGTTAGAAATGTCCAGGTAGTGCTGCCGCTGCCGGCCACGACGGGATAGGTTTCGTCAAAATCCTGCATATACTGCATCACCGCCATGCCCATTTGCTTGAGATTCGAGAGGCAGGAAGCCCGGCGTGCATTTTCACGCGCCCGGGCAAAGACCGGAAAAAGAATCGCCGCCAGCAAAGCTATGATAGCAATTACCACAAGAAGCTCTATAAGTGTAAAGGCCGTTTTAACATTTTTGCGTCCCATCTCTTCCTCCAAAAAATCGCAGATTGGTCCTGTTCACGAAAAAGTCTTTTGCAATAACCTACACCACAATTATGCCCCTCCGAGACTGCCATCTAACAGTAAAATCCGCTCACGGCCACAAGAATCCGCTCATTTTTTATTACGGTATTCAGATGGATTATCACCAGTGTATCGCTTGAACACAGTTTGGAAATAGGATGGGGAACGAAAGCCCAGAAATTCGGCGATAGCTACAACTGTCCAGTCCGACTCCCGAAGTAATACTTTCCCTTCTTCAACACGATAATCTGTGAGGAACTGAACAAAGCTTTTTCCAGTCTCCTGGCGCATCCGCCGCACGAATTGAGCACGCGAAAGATGCATACCACGGGCGGCATGTTCCAGAGTGAGATTCTGATTAAGGTTTTTGCGAATATATTGCAATAATTCCGTTTTAAAATCGGATGCCGATTTCTCTTCCAGCGATAACATTTCCGGGCGCCCCATTGGCCCCGGCGTGATGTAATGCTCTTTAAGAAGTTCGCGCTGTAATACAATCCAAAACGCTGAGAGTAATTCGTGGCTAACGCGCTCATAATCTTCCAGGAGATCTTCGAGTTCCTCGACAGCAGTGCGCATGATTTCAAATACACGCGGCGAGGTGAAGAGATAGTTCTCGATATATCCCATGCGAGCTTGGCCCGGCTGCGCGCGACTGACAAAGCACTGTACTGCATTGGAACGCAAGATAATGCTGAGCACCTCGCACGATTTATCTTTGGTGTTGAAAGCGACCGTGGTGCGGGGCATTTCGGGAGGAAGCAATAAAAAGAAGCCGTCGCCGCACTGCACGCTATAATCGCCCACCTGGAAATCGATGGTGCCCGACAGCACACAAACCATTTTATAGTGCCCGACCTCCTCCATATTGGCATTAGGCCAATCGGCGATGAGGTTGCGGGTGTTGCCATATATCCGCCGGTTCTTTACAACGACACGCGGGCCAACCAGCTTCTCCTTCGTAAGGACGACCCCATCCGGCATTTGCGTGGTGGTCATGCCGGGGCGTGCAACAATGAACCGCTGGTGAGAACGGTGCTGCGACCAGGGAATGAGCTTGGTCCGAAGAGATTCCAAGAGCAATGACATGCCACAAAATTAAACAGCATCGCTGCATATACGGCAATGATACTCGCGCCGAACAAAATAGCTAACTTCACTCAGTCGCGCTATATTTTCTTTGCCATTTTATTTTTCAGGAGAAACTATGAGCGACACCATAAAATACCCCGTCACCCCCGAAGCCGCCGGTTGGAAGCATGTGCCCAAAGCCTTCAGCCTCGCAACCCAGGTCGGCAATTTAATCTTCGTATCCGGCCAGGCCTCAACCGATGAAAACGGCCAGATCATTCCCGGAACTTTCGAGGAAGAGTTCCGCCGCAGCATGGAAAATATGCGCCGCATTCTGGTCGCGGCCGGCAGCGATTTCAGCAAAGTCGTGCAGGTGCGCTCCTACGTGCGCGATGCCGCCAACCTCAAGCTTTATAATGAAATCTACCGCGAATATTTTCCCGAGCCGTCTCCGGCCCGCACTACTCTTTCGGGCTGCCTCACGGAAGCCCTGCACTTCGAAGTTGAGTGCATTGCCGTTGTCGACTAATTTTTCTTAGCCGCCCAGAACTGCTCGACTTCGCGCCACATCTTTAGCTGCGGTGCGAAGTCGAGCGAATTGTGTCCGGCGTCAGGCTGAATCCAAATCTTTTTCGGACCTTGATAGCCGTCGAAAAGCGCCTGGCCGAACCGGGTCGGTACGATGTAATCGTTACCGGCTAATAGAATCGCCACCGGGCCATGATACCCGCGCAACGCCTCCGCAGCTTCATAGCGGTCTTGCATCATCAACCGCACCGGGAAGAAGGGAAAACGCCCGGCTGCGACATCGGTGGTGCTGGTGTACGGTGTAATGAGAAACAACCCTTGAATTGCATCCGGCTTACTGGCTGCAATGATACACGCCACACCAGTGCCCAACGATTCGCCCGCGATATAGACCGGCGTTTTGTCTTTGCTCAGCAGTTCTTCCAGAGCCACTTTCGCTGAATCAATAATTGCCGTTTCACTCGGCGGCCCTTCGCGCCAGGCATAACCGGGGTATTCCAAAAAATAGAAGTCCCAGCCTCCTAACTTATTCCAACCCTCTGTCAGGTCAACACGTGTAATCGCATTGCCGCCGTTGCCGTGAAGAATGAGTAACCGCTTTTTAGCTGGCGTTGTCGAGATGCGCTTCCAACCAATCAGCTTGCCGTCTGCGCTGCGCCACGGCAAAAGGCCCTGGGCTTTAGCCTCGCCCTCGAACATGAGTTCTTCACCTTTATCGGGGTGATACATAAAGGTTCGCTGCGAAGAATAGAGCGCCGTCAGCCCCAAACTATAGAGCACGACCAACACCAATGCGGCTTTAATCAGCAGGCTTTTCCCGAACTTAGTTCTCATAGGATTGATATTCATTCTACCGATAACGAAATCGGTCACCAATGGCCGATGGTCGGAAACTGTTGAAGCCACCACCCAACTCTTCGTTACTCCCAGCGCAGCGCTGGAAAAAATCCGGTCGATGCGCATAACCGGAAAAAACGCAGGAAAAGTGTAGCCCAATCCCACCGCGCTCTGCGCATAGGCATCTTGTCCCACAGTAAGCAAGGCCCTGTTTAACGAGCCGCGTGGCGGAGTATTGAAGTCACCGGCAATCAGATAATATGATCGTCCATTTACGAGATGCTTGAGCAAAGCCAACTGGTCGCGGCGAATACGCGCCCGTTTGGGAATTTGCTCCATCCACTCCCCGAGTTTGCCATCTATCGGGTTGATAAAATGCGCGTTATAGACGAACAACTTCTGGCCGCGTGCTGTAATTTGCGTTTCCAGAAAACCGCAACCATCATTGCGGGGCAGAGAGTGATTTTGACTGCGCGTAATAGGAAACCGCGAGAGTGTGACTAATTGCCCATAACGCGCAATTGCATAGCCTGGAAAGTGCTTTCGGAGTTGCGGCAAGGGGTCGGGCCATTCGTCTTTGGCAATGACTTCCTGCAAGCAGATGATATCAGCGTCCTGCGCCTTAATAACCTGCGCCAACGCCTCCACTCCACCCGAGCCGTAACGGATGTTATAACTCACCACGCGGAGGATAGGTGCAGACTGCGGTTGTGACGGCGACGGCGCAGCGCTATATTCTCCCAGCAGAAGCAGCATTGCCAGAAATAAAACGCCATTGGCCCAAGTCACGCGTCGAAGGCCTTTGCACAAGCCGTAAACAATCAACAATACGGTCGGCAACAAAAAGACCGGCTGCGGCAGTAACATCAACTGCGCAACCGGCCAAAAGCGTTCGGGCCAAAAAGGCGTTGCCAGGCAAAAAATGGCTAAAAGCACCGCATTCAAAACACTTAGCCTGACCAAAGACACTCCCGCCTCCTACAAACTATAAATGCCGCCAGCGGTTTCACTGGCGGCATTCATAGTTTATAACGGTCTTACGAACGAGGCTTAATGACCGGAGCCAATTCGGGCACGACCTTGCTCACCTCATCGGCCACGATATTGCCAAAGACTTCCGCGCCCTTTTCATTGAGGTGGGTAAAGTCGCGTGCGCCATTGGCGGTTTGTGGCTCCAGTGCCGTCACGTCGTCACGGCTGATAGATTCGACGTAGGCAATGCTCAATTGATGCAGATCGATAAGCGGCACATTCTTTTCCGCTGCCACTTTTTTAGTCGCTTCAGCATAGGGCACCAAAGTGGATTTGACTTTTCCATTCGCATCGAAGGTGCGGCGGGTCAGCGAAGTCACCAGAATTGGCTTGGCGTTTTGCGCCCTTGCTTCATCGACGTAGCGGGCCAGATTTTCGGGAAAGGTTGTCTTCGGGTCGGTCTCCCGGGTCGGGCCTTTGCCGGGCATATCGTTGTGACCAAATTGAATCAACACATAATCGGGCTTGGTCGCGAGAGCTTTTTCCCATCGGCCTTCGTCACGAAAACTCTTCGAACTCCGCCCACCAGCAGCATGATTGGTGCATTGCGCATCCGCAGTCAACCGTGCGGAGAAGCCATTACCCCAACCAGAAGCCGCCGCAACGGTGGAATCACCCACTAAAACGATTTTCACTTTGTCTGTCGTTTTTGCAGCTTCATCAGCAAAAGCTGGTGTCGTAGCCATTACGCCAACTCCCAGTGTTACGCCTAAAGCCAACTGCACAAATTTACGGCGAGTTAAGAAATTCATCTTCATTTTTCAGGAATAGATCGATTAACCTGCAGCTTTTTGAATCATAATGAAATCGAGTGCCATGCCGCCCCCCAGGTTCGTCATGCGAATAGTATGACTGCCTTTAGCCAGACGCACTTGCAGTGGCTTTTGCTCTTTATTCAAGAGCTTCCACAAGCGCCAGTCATCAGAACCAGCACTAAACCCACCGGTGCCAACGAAGAGGACTTTTTCCGATGCTGCATCAGGATATTTCCCATCGACTTGCACCGAGCGGTGAGCCGTATCGGCCCCGGAAGCATACTTTACAATCACTTCGTAATCGCCATCCTGGGGCACTTCAAACTTCCATTCCAGCCAGTGGCCCAAGGTGCCATCCCACATTGTTATGGCTTTGCCGACTGCATTGATGCGGCCATCCACGATTGAAACCTGCCCTACACCCTGAGCTGAAAAATCTTCTGCCTGCAACACCAGATCGCCGGGTTTAAGGTTTTGCAAGAACGCCGGAGGGATGTGAACCTTTAACGACCTGGTGATTTTATCGCCGTCGGAATTTTCCACGACGAGTTTCACCAGGTAATTACCGCCGTTACCATAAGTGTGAGTAACCTCACGTCCCTGCGCCGTCGAGCCATCCCCCATATCCCACGAGTATTTTTCAATCTTGCCTTTGAGTGTGCTGGCCTCGGCCACCAGCTTCACACCGCCCCCGCCACCAGCGGGTGGCATGGTGGCTTTAATCTCGGCGCGAAGCGGATCCTGAATTTTAAGCATCTCCGAGATGTCGAAAAGCTGACGTGCCGTCGAGCGCAATTCCATCGAGATGTTCTTACCCTTGCCGTCCATGCGCTCCACGATCACTTCCATTGCATCGAGAGCCACACGGCGCAATTCCGGTTCCTTGGTCTGCCGCCAGGCATAAGCGATGCCCTCGGCAATGAGCAGGTTCAGGCCCGGAGCAATACTCGAACTCGGGCAGGAGGTATAACGAAACGCCTTGGCTTCGGGAATCCACATATCATTGATCATGAAGTGCGAAGCCTTCACGATGGAATCCTTCGCACGCTGATCGCCCGTCACTTCGGCGTAGTTCTTCAAACCGGTCATCAGCACACCAACCATGAAGCCAGCTTCACCGAAGTGGTTCGGCTTGTGGGTGCAGTGGCCCGGCACCAGCATACGACGCCAGCCGCCATCGGGAGTCTGGCGTTCCAGAACTCGATCGACGATGATACGGGCCGCGTTCAGGTAAAACGGATCGCCGGTGGCGTCATAAGCCCCCATCGTGAAAATGAGTGTCCAACCCGGCACACGGCCATTACTGAAGTCGTAATTGATGGTCGCGTAGATGTCATACACATCGGAAATATTATTGGCTACTTCCAACGAACGGGTGTCGCCGGTCAAGAAGTAGTGCTCATAATGGCCTTCGGTCCAGGTATGCGAGGATGAGAAACCTCCCGCCGGGCTGCCCTGCCCTTGCACCGGGCTTTGAGTGAAGTAACCGCCGGTATGGCCGATGGAATGTGACCATACGCGTCCCTTCGCTGCTCCAGCGCCGGAATAACCGCCGCCGCCAATGGAGAAGTTATCTTCCGGCTTATTGACATCGTAATGAACGGTATCGATATCGCGGTTATGAATCGCTGCATCGGCACCGGCACGCAGGAAGTTAATATCGCCGGTGCGCGCAAATTGCAGGAAGAAAGCATGCTGGGTATCGTATTCAATGTTGCCCCAGTTAATGCCGCGCTCGCCCCACCAGTCGCCGAAGTTCATCAGGCCATATTCGTGCTGCTTATCGCGCGCATCGATATAGTTCTCGAACGCGCTGGCCGTCTTTTCGTTATAACGCTGCACTAACGGGAATTCGTTGCCCAGGCCAATATCGCCAAAAGCCTTGGAATCGCGATAATATTCGGGGGTCGCCATGAGAATCGGCTGCTCGTTGGCATAGCTGGCGAGGTTTGCGCCGCTCACCTGCGAAGCTGCGTTGAAAGCAACTTCTGTAGTAAACGAAGTGCCCTGACGCAACTTATAATTGCCGTTCATCAGGTAATAAACACTGCGATACTCTTCGACAGTGCCCTTGAACCGCTCGTACTGCTGCGCTTCCACAGCGGGAGCCAGGCCGATTTCCAGTACATCGCCGCTCACCGTGAATGCCTTGGGATAGAGCTGCCAGAAATCGCGGACCGCCACGGCCAGATCTTGTGTGCCGTTGCTCCATTCGATCCAACCCGGGAAACGTTCACCGGTTTTAGCTCCATCGGGAGTTTGCGCTTGGAACTGGTTGTCGTAATGCTGCAAGACGCTTAACGACTGGTTCGGAGCTGCTGCAAACTTACCAACTTCGCCCAACTGAACCTGGCCATTAGCGGCGGGCAAATTAAAGCGCAGTGCAACGCTTTTAATTTCGCTCATTACGGGCTGGCTGTGATCGTTACCCACTGAAATCTGCACACGGGCAATCGATGAATTGCGCTGGAAATGCCAACGCACATCGTAGCGGAAGAATTTGTCTGTGTTGTTACCAAACGCACCCTTCATCAGCACAACGGCGCGCTGAGTGCCGTTCTCTTCCAATATAATTTCATCCGGCTTAAAGTCGGAAGTGAACTGCTTGCCATCGGCGGTAGTGAGGACCAACTGGCCATTGGTTAAAAGGTTGCGTCCACCTTGTTGCATGGCAACACGATAACCACCCGCAGCCTGGCGCGCTGCGCTCCAACGCACGAGTCCGGTATCAACCGTTACATCGTTGGCCGTTTGAGTGCCGATGTGACCAACATTCGCTTCGCGAATAGACGCACCATACTGCAAACGGTATTTCGTCTGCGCAGCCGGTGATTGGAAGCTGAGCAAAACCCATTTAATGCTGCCATCGGTCCAGCGGGAGAGAACACGTTTTTGCGGTGCTAAAGGCTGGTTGGAAGTGTTGACCAAACGAATATTTTCGATTTGGAAGACATGTCCCTTCGGCAACGGCACACCGCTATTCACCGGCCAGGATGCACCGACCGGCATCTTGGAAAGTGTGAAATCGACGTTTTGCGTAGTCGCGATAGCTGCCGGATATTTGGGCTTTTGAAAGACGAAACTCTTAACTGGTGAAAGCACAGGCTTGCCGTTGCGGTCGTCGGCCGCCAGACGGTAGAAGTATTTCTGGCCTTCCTTCAAACCACGCAGGTAGATACGATGATTGTTGATGGGAACAGGAATGCTGGCTTCACGCGCTTCCTGCCCCAATTGTTCGGAGGTGCCATATTGCACAACCGCATTCGCAGGCCAGGTGCTGGTGAAAGTAACTCGCACCACTTCCGGCTGCTGCCAGGGTTGCTGGGCATCCACATAATTAAAGGCGTACTGGTTGGCCTTTTGAGGGAACAGAGCTTTGAGCAACAGCAAATCTTCCATGCGATATTTGCCGTTGTTGTTCATGGTGCGCAACTCGAAAATATCGCCTTCTTTCAAATCGAGCGGCTTGTCGAGCGCAAAGAGCTTCTGGTTGTTATCGTTGTCGTTTGAAGCGGCAATCCCCTGACGCTTGCCGTTAATGAGAATTTCAATCGCGGCATTGGGTGTGTCGTCATAGTAGATAAACGCCGGATAGTAACGACCTGTTTTAGGAACGGTAGCCTGGAGAATACCCTTGCCGGAGCTAATGATGGCGGAATTTTCACGATATTCCGTGGCCTGCAAATTCCAGCCGGTCAGCTTTACCTGGGTAATCGGCAAAACGATATTATCTTTATCGGCGTGTATAGCGCGCAATTGAGGCAAGCCCCAGGTAAACACCACGTTCTGATTCTTCACCACTGGCACCACACGCTCCGGAGCCGGTCCGCCGGTTGCGGGAGCACCACGCAAATCGAAAAACGGCGTCGCGCTCTGCGATTTCAGTGGGGTGTGGGTTTGCGATACGATCTGCACCGGCACCACGGTTTCGTTCCCGCTCTGGTGCAGGTCAATATCGACGCTCATGTAAAGCTGTTTGCCCGATACCGCTGCAAAAGCATTGGGGCCACCCTTAATCGCGCCTCCGGCATCGTAGAAAGAAGTGCGGGTGGTTCCATTTTCCACCCACACCATGAGGTCGATACCTTTATAGTTCTCGCGTCCCGTCGCGGTATTGTTATCGGTGTTGATATAGAAAATGATGTTGGAATTATCGACCAGAAAATCATCGGCGAAATCCAGACGCCATAATGAACGATTACCACCGGCATTGGCAAACGCCACCTTTTCCATCGCCAGCCCCGGATGTTCAGGATTAGTTTTGGGGGTGAGCGTATGCACTGTTTTCATGCCTGCCACGGTCTGGGCCGAGACGCCCAAACGCTGCAACTCTTCTGCAGGCAACGCATTGCCCTGTGCAAAGGCGTTAGCAGTCGCCAACGCGCCAAAAGCACACATCAAAAATAGTTTTCGCATAATCTTTCTCTTTTCCCTATCAACGGGATACGGCACCTCGAATAATTGAACGCCTGTTTTGCTTACTTCTTAACGCGATCTACCTTGGCTTCGGTGGAGACCGGCGCTCCCTGCAAATCAAAAAAAGGGGTGCTGCTTTGCCCTTTAAGCGGCTTATTGGTCTGCGCCACAATTTGTGTGGGCACCAGGGTTTCGTTATCTTTCTGATGCAGATCGATATCGATACTCATATAAAGATGTTTGCCATCAATCGCAGCAAACGCCTCCGGCCCAGGCTTGTTGCCACCGGCGGCATCATAAAAACGGGTTCGCGTTGCACCATTCTCCACCCATACCATGAGGTCGATACCTTTAAAGTTCTGGCGGCCCGTCGCAGTGTTGTTATCGGTATTGACGTAGAAAATAATATTGGAGTTGTCAGCCGGAAAATCGCCCACGAAATCGAGACGCCACAACCAGCGGTTACCACCGGCATTGGCAAACTGCACCTTTTCAAGAGTGAGACCAGGATGCTCCGGGTTCGCTTTGGGCTTAACCTCTTGAACTGTTTTCAACGCAACCAGCGTTTTTGAGGTAATGCCCAATTGCTGTTGTTTTTCTGCCGACAATGTATTTTCCTGAGCAATGGCGTTCACAGTTGCCATAAAGCTCAAGACGCAAACCCACAGTAATTTTTTCATCATTTTACTTCCTTACTCTTTCTCAGGGAGTTTTGTAAACGAACGCTCCCAAAAGCGTGACGGGCTTTTCAATGGCCGTTACTTCCAACTCATGTTCACCGGGAGCCAAATTCAAAATTCCCTTGCGGTTTTCCAACAAAACCGATTCGCCACCTACCAACACAAATGGCTGGTCAGTTGCCTGCTCCCACTTCATTACTCCATCAACTTTAGCCTGTATCTTGCCGCCATTGGCTTTATCGACCCATGCCACTGAAACGGCATCACCGCGAAATTTCAAAACCGCCTTTTGGCCAGGCTGCAAGACAACTTGTTTGTCGCCATACGGCGCACCCCATTGGGAAGCAAAATTCTGGACGCTTTTATTAGCAAGTTGCCAACGCGTATCCTCGATGCCCACACGTTCGCGGCCATAAACCACTTTGGAATCGGCGGCAGCAATCTGCGCCTCGATTCCTGCCACCTCCAGGATATGACGATCGCCCAGGCTCAAGCGACCCGTCATGAAAGTGCTGTTGCGCGCGTCACGCTTCGTCATGGAAAGCAAACGCCCACCGGAGCGTTCCGTGCCATCGACCAGACCTTTAGTTTGCTTATCCTTGCTGTGCGCCCATACATTGACCACAGTATCATCCAGCACGAACGCCTTACCCTGATAGAAGCGCGGTGAACCGGCTTCATAGGTTTGCATATCGCCTTCCCAGCCACGTGTATAAGGACTGATCGGCTCCGGGAACTGCTGTTGGGGAACGCCGGGCGCGATGGGGTCGAGCGGCTGAAAAGCCCTCGCCAGCAGATGCCCCCAAATATAGTGCGCAGCAGCCTGAGGGTGGCCATCCTTAGGAGTGAGCGCAAACGAATTCACGTTCCGCATCGAAAGGCTAAATTCACGGCTGAAATCGATATAAGGGATGCTATACCGCAGTGCCAGGTCTTTCAACATACCGGTGTTAGGCGTGTAACCTTCCCGGTTCTGCCACATGCAAAATACGATTTCAGTATTAGGATAATGGCGCTGGAACCAACGGATCGCTCCCTCGAAAGCTGCGACTTCTTCCGGGCCATCGATCTTTTCATTGGCCCCGCTGCCGAAAATCACCAGATCGGGACGCGCGCCTTCAGGACGTGCAAATACGTCGGGATAAAGCTCCTGCCAGGTTTGACCGGCCTTCTGGCCGTTGGTCTCCGGGTTGGGAGCCAACGCCAGCGAACTCCAATCTTTCAAAGCCGAATGCGATTCGCCAATTGCCGAGCCGTCGCAAGCCATATAATTGAGGAGCAGCTTATTGACCGGATAATTCCAGCGGCGCATCAGTTCCAGACGCAAACGCCCGGTATAGCTGAAATAGTGACGCCACTGGCCAATATACGGTGTCAGCTCGGGGCGCCCGACTTCTGCGCCGTCGAACAGAAAATCGCCTTTGGAGAGCGGCTGTTTGAAAGTCGGCGATTTCGGGTCTTCGTCGTAACGATAGAGCGGCGGGTTGGCGCTGGCGCGGTCGATGCTCGAACCCATCGTCACAATGTGCAACGGTTCACCACGACGCAGTTTCGTGATGGTGCGGGGAATATAGCGATAATAATCCGGCAATGCACGCAAAGCGGGAACACGATTTTGCGCCTGCGCGCTACGAGTCAGGGTCGGTGAATAAATCCAAACATCGGCATCCGAGGTATTGGTGAACTCCACTTTAAGCCCGATGGTGTTGGGCAGATCATCCGACGCGTCGCCTGTCTCTTTAAATTCGGAGACGATCTTCAGATTTTCAATCTTCAGCTCGAAGTCATTCTGCGTTCCCGAATCGGCGGTGCGCGCATCGGCCGGCGTTAATTCCCCACGAGCATGGCGCGGAAAGGTACGTTTATCGTTTTGCCCAAAATCGGCAGGCGACCATGTTCCAGTAGCATTGTCGAGTCGCATCTGCGAAATAGTCGCGCGCAACGCACCGGGCTTCGTCTGGTAGCCCAGCACCGAAAGCGAAATCGCATCGCCGTTATCCAGTTCCATTTCACCCAACAAGCTGAACTGCGACAAGGTTTTTCCCGGACGCACAACAACGACGCCATCGACCGGAAAACGCGGCCGAAAGACGCCGTTGCGCGGAGCACGAAAAACTTCCGCATCGTTATAGTTTTCCTGATCCCAGAACGGCACGGAGCCGGAGCGAAACTCCTGTGCCCGCGCCGAACGAGAACTTTCGAAGGATTGGAAGGAAAACTGGCTGTTGAGAAGAAGGTTCTGGGCCTCTACCGGCGCACCGGCCAGTAGCAATACACCGCCCAAAAAGAGCAATGGCTGTTTATTCATGGGCACAGTTTACGATGTACCGTCAGCTAACCAATAGACTCCTTGTGCGGCAGTGGGGTGAATGGGCTGATTGCTGGAATTACGGCTCATTTTCTTCCATTTTGCATGACCATCGGCGAAGACGAAGTTAGCCCCATCAAGGTGACGATCTGTCACATAACGCGTGGCGCTATAGAGTTGATAAATCATATAAGGATTCGTTCCCGCGCTATCAGCTAACATCACGGTCTCTGAAACTTTGGCTACCGAAGCAATTGCTACAGGCACCAGACCATTATTAAAAAGAGCTGTGCTAGCACCATAGCTCGAACTGTAGAAAAAATGAGGACTCGCCGAAGCAGCCGAGCTTGTACCGCCCTGCCAGGGAGTGGCCGTGTTGCTGGGGCAATTAAAAATCTGGACGCTTTTCACATACGGAAATATTCGCATTCCCCAACTATTGGTATGAGCCACCCCATTCGGATGAACAACTTGCTCTGTTGTCGCAGCAATAAGCGGATACATCTCGTCATAATCCTGAGTGTATTGCATGTAACCCAGCCCCAACTGCTTTAGGTTGCTCAAACAACTCGTACGCCGCGCATTTTCGCGAGCACGTGCAAATACGGGAAACAAGATAGATGCTAATATAGAGATGATTGCTATAACAACCAGCAACTCTATTAGCGTAAAGCCTTTGCGTCGAGGTAAAACTTGGTTCTGCTTCAATTCCATAATGACTAATCTCCATTTGTCATTATTTAGTATGCCCAAAAGCTTAACTGGCTAACCAAGCATTTCATGTATTTTTTTTATTATTATCGCCATCAAATTACTTATTTAGACATATTATAATAACACTGTGATCTATCCAATAAGCAGACAAAATTCCGGGAAAATCAAAAATGATTTTCCCGGAATTTTGACAACATCCTTATCTCATGGGATTCCAGTTGCTCACGTTTGTCGAACAGTCGCCACTACATTTATTTGCTTCCGCTACGAGAACACTTGTTTTTAACCATTTCGAATGTCCGTCAGCAAATGCAACGTTCACTCCATCGAAATGCCGTGCTATCTGACAGTCTTTGCGTTGATTGGTGTATGCGGCCCCGGTATTGATAGTTGAGCAGGAACTACCCGCTTCCCCCATTCCAGGCAAAAAGTCAACATTTCCGGTTGTCGCCAGGGCTTTGCTTGCATTGATATAGAAACTCCCCGCATCCATCAACGCATACGTCGTCGCTGGAGATTCGACTGTCGATATCTTCTTGGAAGGTGCGTTTAGTGGCAATAACAGAGTATTGGCTCCATATTGGCCGTTAATCGGGACGGGGTCGCCTCCCCCCACAGGTGTATTTGAAAATTTGTGAGATGGACACCAGTAGACCTGAAAACTTTTATGATAGGGATAGAGAATTTGCGGCCAATAAACCATATCAGCCGTCCACTGCTTACCGTCTGGCGTTGTTTGTCCTGCTTCAAGTGGAATTCTCGCTAAAGGATAAGTTTCATCGTGATCTTGTGTATATTGCATCACCGCCAAACTGAGCTGCTTAGTATTGCTCATACAACTTGTTCTGCGTGCATTTTCGCGCGCACGTGCGAAAACTGGAAAAAGTATGGACGCCAATATTGCGATAATAGCAATAACGACCAAAAGTTCAATTAGGGTAAAAGCATGTCGTTTCATAGTAATCCCATCACAAATTAATATGACAATTTTAATATTCCCCAAATGTGGGCCGATCTAACGAGCATTGTTGATATTTGCATTATGGATACAGACAACACTTCATTTATTCAGACTTTTTCTTTTTATTGGGTCCTGTTCCGTCTTGCCGACAAGCCAAAGGCGACATCCCCGTCCGTCGTTTGAAAATCTGTGTAAAAGAAGACGAATTATCATATCCTACGGTTTCACCAATCTGGCTCACCGGCAAATCTGTCGTCATCAGCAAAACCTTGGCAGTTTCAATACGTCGAGTCACGACGTAATCCATCATGCTGATGCCGTATTCCCGCTGAAAATATCGATCGAGGTGACGCACGGACAGATAGGCCTGTTCGGCAATAATGGTCGCGTTAAGCGGCTGGCCCAAATGGGTCTCAATATAATTTTGTGCGCGTTGCAAGGCGTTATTATGTCCCACCTCGGCGGAATCGCCTATTTCGCTGACAATCGATTCGGTGCTCATGGGCCGAATGATAGTCTGGCTGTGCAACCGCTGCTGAGCGTAGCGGAAAATGCTTTCCAAGTGCAGTTGCACGATGGCATCGCTTCCGAACGATTCCTGCCGCAGTTCCTCTTCCAACATCTTCACGTGCTGATGAACTTGAGGGCAAGGCACAAAAAAACTACGATGATAATGATGTAGGGTTGCTGTGCTCCGGCAGAAATGACACATAAAGCCAGATGGCAAAATCAGCATCCAGAAGATAACGGCGTGGTCTTTGCGGGTTTCCCGACGCTCCCAGTGCAGATTGCCACCCGCTGAATACGGCACGCCGGGCGGCATCAGGCACACGGTGCCAGCCTGGATGGGCACCACCAGGTAATCGGTGTGCTTGAGTTCATCAGGCCCCGCATTGGCAGCAGTTTGCGTGACGCCGATGCGCCAGTCGATTTCGCCTTCCACGACCGTGATGCAGCACGGGAAGCGAATAGCGTGAACTTGCTGAGCTTGCCACTGATGCAAATAGAGTGGCGAGCGCTGCCGTTTGCTATCGTTGAGCGGCGTCCCACGATGCCTGGTCAACCCCGGCACCCTGCGCAACAGGTTGGCCGGTTCCATGAACAATAATGGAGACGCGGCACTCTTTTCGACAGTGGGGATAATCTGTTCGCTGACGATTTGAAGAAGAGAGCGGCGCAGGGCTTCGGAGGTCATGGAGAGCTATAATTTACACAATTCGACATCATGGGCCAAACCGACGTCACCTGATTCTGGTTCGGGTGGTCATAAATTGGGGTCCCGTGAGGTGTCCACTCTCAAGTATAAATCCAATTACAAACTTATCCGCCAATATCTTCGCATACTTTCCTCGCTATTTATCGGAAAAACTCGCGACGAAGTTAGCGCAGCCGAAGGCTTAGCGTGCTATCAACGACAAAAAAACCAGTCTTGAATATTTCAAAACTGGTTCACTCTCAACAAATTAAATAACTGGGGAACTAGGACTCGAACCTAGAATCGTCTGAACCAGAATCAGATGCCTTACCATTTGGCCATTCCCCAATTTGTAACTCAACACCCGGTGTTAATAAGGCCACGACCGGAATCGAACCGATGTACGCGGTTTTGCAGACCGCTGCCTAACCTCTCGGCCACGTGGCCAGCAAACTCCCACCAGCCCTAAAAGGATACTGTGAGAAAGCCTGCCCGTCAAGTCATTTTTGTGCCTTGAATCGCATTCAATTACCATCAATAATTAATGGCACCTCATGGTAGATTATTTAATTGTCGGTGCCGGTTTTGCCGGAAGCGTTTTAGCCGAGCGCCTGGCACAAGATGCCGGGAAAAAAGTGCTTCTCATCGATAAGCGCCCTCATATTGCCGGTAATGCCTACGATTGCCGCGATGGCGCCGGAATTCTCATCCACCAATACGGCCCGCACATTTTTCACACCAATTCGCAGCTCGTTTTCGAATACCTTTCGCGCTTCACGCAATGGCGAGCCTATGAACACCGTGTGCTGGCCTGGGTCGATGGGCAGCATGTTCCCATCCCCATCAATCTTGATACGATCAACACGCTTTATGACCTTGAACTTAATTCAGCCCAGGCCGTGCAATGGCTTGCCGATCGAGCCGAACCTAAGGCCCACATCCAAACCGCCGAAGATGCCGTAGTCTCAAAAATCGGGCGCGAACTCTACGAAAAGTTTTTTCGCGGTTATACCCGCAAACAATGGGGGCTCGATCCCAGCGAACTCGATGCGTCCGTGACGGCGCGTATCCCTACCCGCACCAACCACGACGACCGTTACTTCACCGATCAATACCAGGCGATGCCGTTACACGGCTATACGCGCATGTTCGAGAATATGCTCGATCACCCGAATATCGAACTTGAACTCGGCACCGATTTTCAACAGGTCAAAAAAACTGTTGCCTATCGCAAACTGATTTACAGCGGGCCGGCCGATGAATATTTCGGCTATCGCTTCGGGAAACTGCCCTACCGTTCACTTGAATTCCGCACGGAAACGCACGACATGCCCGTTTATCAGCAGGCACCAATTATTAATTATCCCAACGATTTTGAATACACACGCGTGACCGAATACAAATATCTTACCGGCCAGCAGCACGAGAAAACCAGTATTATGTTCGAGTATCCACGCGCTGAGGGCGACCCATTCTACCCTATTCCGTGCCCGGAAAACGCTGCGCTTTACAAACGCTACCAAACTCTGATGGATACGGAACAGAACGTGCACTTTGTCGGACGGTTGGGCACCTACCGCTATTACAATATGGATCAGGTCGTAGCCCAGGCGCTTCACCTTTATTCGCAGCTAAAATATTCGTAACATGAGCCATTTCCGTTCTTACCTTCACTCACTGCGTGCCGTTACCGGCAAAGCGGCCATTAATATCGTCGATATCGTACCGCGCGAAGAAACAACCGAACATCGGCATTGCATCATCGTGCACGGCTGGGCTTCGGATGCCCGCGCCATGCGGCGCGTGCGTGACGAACTCAAGGAACTGCCCCAGGCCCGAACCTGGCGATTTTGGGATGTGACCTACGATACCACCTGGACACCTTACCCGGAAAGTGCCCGCCAAATCGTTGCGGAACTGAAAAAGCGAGAACACGATTTCTCTCGCACCATTCTCATCGGCTATAGTATGGGCGGATTGGTGGTGCGGCAAATGGTCGCGGAAGGCTTTCCCTGCACGGCACTGGTCTCGCTTTGCACGCCGCACCATGGCCCTGTGCCCTGGATACCGGTGCCCACCCGCGGTCCGCGTTCATTGGCGCACTGGAGTCGATTTACAAAAGACCTCAACCGTAATCCAAACGACATCGCCGCGCGCGACCGCTACCATCTTTTCGCCGTGGTCTACCGCGACCGCTTCGGCCTGCACAACAACGACGGCATGGTCACCCAGGACAGCGCTCTGGGAAAGCAGTTGGGCGAAGTTGCCTCGCGCCACACCATGCACCTGAAATACAACATCCCCGTCACCGCTTTAATGCCGTTCGACCCACACTGGCGCGCCATGTTCCCACAGAACATCCAACCCGCCATCCGGCATATTGGAAAGCTGATGGAGTAATACCATTTTTACAAAACAACCTCCTATTACGGCAGGTAGGTAGGTGATGGTAGACAGCATACAGGAAGGCAACCGGACATCAATGCCACCCACTCTCTTTTCTGTTGTTAATTGCGGAAACTTGCGACGAAGTTTGCGTAGCCGAAGACTTTGCGTGCTATGGAACAATGACGGATTAGGATTGGTATAGATACGCACGCTCCTAAGCTCTAAAATCTAAGTTCTAAGCTCTGCCGTTATAAATCAAAATTGAGAACGTCCCAGCGAGTTACGATGCCCAGCAATTTTTCGTGCGAATTGCCTTTCTCGGTGATGAGAACCGCTTCCAGATAGGTGTTGTCGTGAAAGCGCTGCACCAGCTCTTCAGCGCGCGTCTCACGTGCTGCGAACTCATAGTTATGCCGCTTGGCGAAAAAGCCTTCTTCCCGCGCTAACACTTCAGCGACCGGTTCTTGCTCCAGATCGACGATGCTCATTTCGTTGGCTGTATGTTCAGCCAGCCAACGGGTGATGCCATTTTCGGTGAGCACCCCGGCAAAACGCTGTTTGCCTTGAGTCTCTTCATAGACTGGAAAGTGCGTAATCTTTAAGTTGTGTATGGAGCGGAGGACATGTGCCAATGAATCTTCCGCCTTAATCGTAACGACTTTTCTCTCGAAACGCGGAATCACGCGTTGCGGATGCAGTAAACGGTCGCGCGCCGCTTCCAGCTTAACGACCAACTTTTCAATCGGCACACAGGGATACTCATAGGGTTCTACTTTTTCATGCACCAGTAAGTTGCGCAGCCCGGCCACCATTCGCAACAAGTCGGCATCTTTCCAGCCTCGATTCCGCTTGGCATAGAGATCGACGGAAGAGCGAAAAGAACTCGTGTGCCCGCTATGCAAAACGTTTTGCAGATGATTATCAATGGCGTTATACGCCGTCATGAAACGTTCAATCAAATCGAGTTCGGCTGGAGAATTGGCCATATTATGATGAATGAGTGAATGCTATTTTTTCCCTGTTCCCGGACGGCGGCGATATAACGCAATCCACAACGGCAGGGTTACGATAAGCCCGGCAATCCCCCAGGGTAGTAATGCCACCGCTAGAAGAACAAGACCTTTGCCAAAGTTTATCAGTCCGCCAAACGAACCTGAAAAAGAGCGCGCGATTTCGGTCCCAAAGGTCGGCGGGGCCGGCGGGATATAATCTTTCACTTCGTCAATTGAGACGGTGATTGTCGTCAGCGAAGTCAGGTTCTGCAAAACGCGCATCCGTCCTTGCATCTGTTCAATTTCGCCCCGCACCCGGCTGATTTCTTTTTCGACCAGAAGGATTTCGCTGAGTTTGCCGGTGGAACGATTGAGATGATCGATGAGCCGTTTTTCTTCAACACGTTTGTTACGCAGGCGGGCTTCGATATCGTAATATTCTTCGCTCACATCCGAAGAATCGGTAGTGAGGGTTTGCACTTCACCGATTTTTGAGACTGCATCCAGAAAATTCTGATACCCAGCCACCGGAACTCGAATCTTCCAGTGTCCATTGCGAGGCATACCGCTGGAGCCTTCAATACTGGTTTCAGCAATGTAGCCACCAGATTTGCGCACCATTTCCATTAGCTTCTGCTGCGCGGGATTGAGCTTTTCCACTACCATTGAAACTTCGGCGGTGTAGATGATTTTACGGGCCAGATTATCGGAATTGGGCATCGCCCCGCCAGCAGCAGAGCCTTTTGCACTCTCTCCTGAACCGGGTGGCGGTGGCGGAGGTGGTGGAACTGCAGAAGCAGGCACAGTTTCTACTTGCACATCAACAGCGCTTTCAGGAGCACTCGAGCCGCAACCGGCCAATGCCATCCCCAGACAGACTAATAATGAAAGTCGAGTAGCAATTCCAAATCGTTTGAACATATGCGCTCCATTTCGGTTTTCCTGTTCGACCGAAAATCAGCAAAGAATGTTCCCGGAAGCAATGACTTTCTTTAGAGCGCTTTTCGTTAGGTATGAGCTTTACTGCTTTTTCATTTCGATAAAGCTACGAGAAGCAGAGCGCTTTGTCATTCCGAGCCTGCGAGGAATCTCATCTTGCAAGCTAAAACTTTTATGTTTTAGGAGAGTACCTATGAGATCCTTCACTTCGTTCAGGATGATATGCACTAAAAACATCTTGCCGAGGGCGAAGCCTAACAGACAGAGCAAGACGCTTTAGTTCACTGTTATGAGATTCCTCGCAGGCTCGGAATGACAAACGCAATATTTGTTACCCCTGACAAAAAGCAAAACTAATTTTACACATTACCGGCTGCGTTTAATCCGCTGGGATGGAATCTGCTAAATCAATCCAGTCAGGATTAAGGCTTTCAATCAATGCCAACTTTTCAGCTCTCGCCCATCCTTTTATCTGCTTTTCTCGTGCAATTGCATCACGAATAGACGACGGTTAAAACCCGTCATCAAATACACGAAATATTGCTTCTTGCCCAGCATTATAGTTACTCTATTCGCCTGCCACTGCCAACAACTGCTTCAACGTCGCCGTCCCCTCATACAGCGCCTTGCCCACAATCGCCGCTTCCACATTCGGAATATTTTTCAAAATACGAATATCAGTCGTCTTGTGAACGCCACCACTGGCGATGACCGGAATATCAACCGCTTCGGCAATCTCGCGCAATGCCTCGGCGTTAGGCCCCGCCAGGGTGCCGTCGCGGGCTATGTCGGTGAAGATGATGCGTGCACAGCCAAAACTTTGCATCGTCTGGGCAAAATGAGCCGATGGCAGTTGCGTGCTCTCTTCCCAACCCGAAACCGCGACAAAGCCGTCACGCGCATCCAGGCCCAGAATGATGGCGTCTCCAAATTCGGCAAACATCTGCTGCGCCCACTGCGGTTCACGGGCGGCCTTGGTGCCCACGATGCAGCGCTGCACGCCGCTTTCCAACACGCGGGCAATGTCGTCGCGCTCGCGCAGGCCGCCGCCGGTCTGCACCGGGATTTTCAGCGTGGAAGCAATGCGCGAGATGATCGGCAAGTTGGTGGGTGCGCCGTCGCGCGCGCCATCTAAGTCGACGACGTGCAAGCGTGTTGCGCCTTCACTTTCAAACTTCACAGCCATTTCCAGCGGATCGTCGCCGTAAACAGTCTCTTCACTATAATTGCCTTGCAGCAAGCGCACACACTTACCGCCTCGAATATCAATTGCGGGGATAATTTCCATAACGGATGCAGTTTAGCCAAACCACACTTAATTGTATGCAGCTACGACGAGATGAACTTTCTTTTGCGCCACACTAATGTGGGCAATGGCTCCGCTGTTGAACTCCAGATAATCGTCTTCGATGCCATCACTGAAGATAACGCCGTCCTGGGGCATTTGCGAAACGATCTGGAGGCTCTCACCTGCGTCAATGCGTCCATGCACGATCTGCGCGGATGAAGTTTTGCTAACGAACGGTTCACGCACGCAAAAGACCAGGTTCTCGGCTGCGCCATCGAATTGGGTATTAACCGCTTCGCTTTCCTCATCGGTTTTGTAAGCCGAAGCAATTCCAATAGCGCCGGTGACAATTGACTTGAGCCAGCCAGTCGAACCGGTGCCGGTTGATACGATCACGCCGCTGGAAGATTGGTTCTCAGTTCGTCTGCCGAGTTCTATCGAATAACGAGCCGAAGCGTGTGTTTTTCGGCCGATAAAGAGGTCGTTCACCGCATGCAAAACCTGCCCATCGTTAAGCTGGGCCTGGGCCAACGTGATTTTCTTGGTTTGAAATTTCCCCTTCACCACATTGGTTAGAACCCGCTGCACATCCCAAATGGGAAACGGAAGCAGCACACCGTCGATCTGGCCAGGGCTGGGATTAATCGCCACCAACGGCTGCTTATCCAGATATTTCGCCACATTGACGACCAGCCCATCCACTCCCAGCACAACCACGCAGTCGGTGGGGCCGAAGGTGTAGTTCGGCAAAAACTCACGCTCGATATATTGCACACGCACGCCGCGCGGGATGGCTGCCTGCAACATTTTCAGTGCTTGCGCCTGGGCCGTATCAGCAGATTGATATTGTGCGAACGACACACCCATTTGCTCGATATAGAACCGTGCTCTTCCCCGCGTCGAAAACCGTTCCAGCAACCCCTCAAGATCGGTGTGCCGAGTTACGACGACGATTTTTTCGTAGACAATCCCACTAGGCATCAGAAAAAGCTTGGCTGTTTAGCCGCTTGTATGATCGCTATTTGTAGTCGAAGTCTCATCAGAAGCCCGAATCGCCAACAACTCCGAAAGAATTTCAGGCGTGATGTTGAGATTACCAATCCGCCCGGCATTATCGCCCAATGCTTTCATGGCCAGAGCCAGAATGGCGGGAGGGGTGAACTCTTTATAAACGCTCAGCTCCATTTCCTGGGCACGAGCGCGATATTCGGCTTCTTTTTCCAACGCCTGTCCCCGGAACTCCGCTTCTTGTTGCGCGTTGACGCCTTCAAGGTCGATAAGCTGGCGGCGCCGTTCTTCCAGCGTGATTTCGGTGTGAAGCTCGTTCTCTTTAATCTTGCGCTCTTCTTCAACAGCCGCAGCGCGGCGCGCTGAAATGGCTTCATCGGCCTGACGCAATAAGGTTTCGCGATACTGGGCTTCCAACGCTTTGGCAACTTCAGGAGTTGGCTTAGCTGATACGAAGAAGATGCTGATGAGTTGCACTCCCAATTCTTGCAGAAGTTGAGCTTCGAGGATTTTCGCCATCACCACGGCAGCGATATTTTGCGAATCGCGCAACGTCTCTTCCAGGGTGCGGGTTTGGATCTGCCCGCGCGTTTCCATCTGGATGATGTTAGCGATGCGTTGTTGCAGCTTTTCCGGGTCTTGTGAGAGATATTGCCTGGTCCGCGGCTCGATATTAAAGTTCAGCAGCGACGCGGTAAGGCGAGGTTCAGCGATACGATAAGTAAACTGCCCCTGAATCGTGACCGACTGAAAGTTGTTGGTAATTTCGTTGAAAATAAAATTACCGTCCACAGTGGTCGTGGGGACGGTAACGATTTGGGTGTTGTGCTGCAAATAGTAGAAAGCAAGTCCCTGTCCCTCGCGCCGCAAACGACCCGAGACATACTTCATGACATATTCCGTCGGCTGGCCCTTGAAAAACCGAATACCAAACATAGGCCCCTACCCTCTACTTATTTAGAATTTCCCGAAATTATCCAGTATATTCATTCCAACAGCACTGCTTTTTTCAGGATGAAATTGCGTCGCCATCACATTGTCGCGCTCTACCGCTGCAACAAATTTGATGCCATGCGTGCTGGTGGCGGCAATAATATTTTCATCGTCGGGAATGGCATGGTAGGAATGGACGAAATAGACACTGGCACCGCTTTCGATGCCACGCAAAAGCCGCGATTCGCGCGGAAACTCCAACGGACTCCACCCCATGTGCGGAACCTTCAAGCCGGGGGCATCAGGAATTCGAGCGACCTTACCCGAGAGCACTCCCAAGCCGGTGTTTAGCCCCAGTTCTTCGCTCCAGTCGAACAGAAGCTGCAACGACAAACACACACCAAGAAACGGCTTCTCGTTCGCGACGTGATCGAGAATCGGCTCCACCAACTCGGCATCATGTAGCGTCTTCATCACAGCGCCAAACGCGCCTACACCCGGCAGCACGAGTTTTTCAGCGCGGGCAATTTCACCCGGCGAGCGTGTTACCTGTGTCGTATATCCGAGGTGTTCAAATGCCTTCTGAACACTCCTCAAATTATTTACACCGCAATCAATTATCGTAATCATAATCGGCTTTTTACCGTTCCGATTTAAAGCTTTTCTTAAACGCTAGAGCTGAAAGCAGAATAAATGTCACAATCCCAGCTAATATTCCTGCCTGCTTATCAAATGTTCCCCAGAAACCACCAACCACTGCACCAGTGGCTGCGAAAGCAACATAACTCAACCAAGCAATAATAAATAACCGGAAAAATAAATGAGATAGTCGAGAATCTTTAACCTCTTCTCTATCCTCATCACCATCATCTTCGTCACTTTCGTCTTCGCGCCGTGCTTCCAATGCCTGCAAAATGGCCACAGCTTCATCGACATCCGATGCCCGCACCTGAATGGCAATATTCCCTTCAGGATGCTCCCAACTTGCAGCAGCATGACTAAACGAACCTACTACGCTGGTTAATGTCTCGCCAGCAAGGAAACACTCAATGCCATCGGCTTCCAGTCGCGTGCGTATCAGGTTCGCTTTTAAAGGCGAAAACTCATACGCAATCGCGACCAGTTCCTCAGTCATTGTTCCTTATAACATACCTTTTGTTGAGGGTAATTCATCACCGGATACGACCAGTGCCGCACGCATCGCTCGTGCCAAAGCTTTCATACTGGCTTCAATGACGTGATGAGCATTGCCGCCACTGAACTCTTTAATATGAAGGTTAATTTTGGCGTTATTCGCCAGAGCCACAAAGAATTCGTTCGCCAGGGCCACGTCAAAGTCTCCGATACGTTCCTGGCGCAGGTTCCAATCGAGCTGCAAATAGGCGCGTCCACAGAAATCGACCGCGCTCAGCATCAGTACTTCATCCATCGGTGCGATGAAGAAACCATAACGTGCGATACCCCGCTTGTCGCCCACAGCCTCGGCCAATGCCAATCCCATGGCAATGCCCAGATCTTCCACCAGATGATGCCCGTCGATCTCCACATCGCCAGTGGCGCGAATGGTTAAATCGAAACCGCCGTGCTTACTCCACTGCTCAAGCATGTGCTTCCAGAACGGCAACCCCGCCTGGGTAGGCAACTGAATATCGAACTGGCCGGTTCCATCGAGATTAACCGACAGTTCTATTTGGGTTTCGTTGGTGTTGCGGACAATCGAGGAGGTTCGGTTCATGACGTTGCTTTGAGATATTGCAAGAATGAGTTAACGTTGGGCGCTGCCACTTCGGTCCCGGCTTCCAGGAAAACGCGGCGGTGCGCGTCACCACTGGGGCCAGACATTGCGGTGCAAGCTACAATCTTGGCACGGCCAGCGCCTTTGGTTTCACGGTAGTTTTTCACCACGTTCAAGTCGTCCATGGTATCGCCGACATAGATACCGAATTTGAAACCGACCTTTTCTTGAAGCAGCACTAATGCGCGACCATCTGGTTTCTTCACGCCGTCGTCTTCAGTTACCCACTGGCTATCGGGAATTTTGAGGCCAACAACTTCCATCGCCAAGCGCGCCTCGTTACGGGTGCGCCCGGTGAGCAAACCAATTTTATACTTTGCAGAAAGTGCGCCCAGCAGGTTGGCATCGAGAATGACTTTCTCTTTTTTGTAGAGACCTTCGTCACGGATGTATTCCGGTTCAAAGCCATAGAGCTTTTTGCAGGCATCGAGGCCGCCGTACATTTCCTGGAAAATCTGCACCACCAGCTTGGGGTTGAAAGCCAGGGCAAATTCACGGCGTTGCGGCGAAGTGAGCGTTTCCAACACCAAAATTTCCGCCACGGCCAAGCCACCGCCACGGCGCCCGATTTCGGAAGTGAATTCTTCCCATGTCGGGCCTTCGGCCATCACCGAGGCCATGTCGGAAGCCTCGGTGCGCACCTTCTTCGCCAGCACCAGCATGACGGCAGCGTTGGTCAAATCCCAATCGGAATTGAAGCCACCGGCCATTTTAAAGCCTTCAATATCACTGCCGTCCATCAACTGCGTGTTATCTTCCAGTTTGAGAATTTCACGCGCATACCACTGCGTCGTTTCCATGATGGCAACACGATACGACTCGGAAACGTCGAGGATAACGCCATCCACATCCAGCAAAATAGCATCAAGTTGCGGCAGGGTTTTCAAAAGTTCTTGTTTAATAAAAAGTTCAGACATTTGTTTAAATCGTCGATTATCCAGTGAAGGCTAAGAATTGGGCATTGTCAAAGGCAAGCTTTGACTGTGCCAGAATATTTTACCAAGTAATGAGACGCGGCTCGATTTGCTTGCCGTTAATCTCCAACACCGCACAACTATAATGCGGTGTATAACGTTTATCAGTCGGCGAACCGGGGTTAAGCAGCAGCACTTTTCGTCCTGCTACTTCATGCTGCAACACCAGCGGGCGGTGCGAATGCCCGAAAACGATGCAATCGATATCGCCATCGAATTCGAAGTGCGAAATCGCGTTGGCAGCGGTCTGCCTGCTGCCCGTTGCTTCTTCCAAAGGCCGCACCCGTTGCCCGAACGCCGGTTCATCACCATGGACAAGACCAATGACAACTTCCTCCACTTCCACCCGCAACGAAACCGGCAAGTCGCGCAGCTCGCCGAAATCGTTATTGCCCCGCACCACAATGACCGGTGCCACCGTCTTGAGAATTTCAAGCACGCCAGGCACCGTTACGTCACCGCCATGCAAAATGAGATCGACATTTTGAAACGCCTCGAATACCTCCGACGGAATACCCCGCGCCGTGACGTCGCGGATATGGGTGTCGGAGATAATACCAATGCGTTTCATAATGCCAGTCGTGATGTTTTACGGGAAAAGAGCCGCGCTCTGTAAGCCGTCGGCTTCCCCGAAACCGTTCATCAGGTTCATGTTCTGCACCGCCTGACCGCTTGCACCCTTAATGAGGTTATCAAGAGCCGAAATCACAATCAGCCGCTTAGTGCGGGTATCAACCGCCACCCCGATATCGCAGAAGTTCGAGCCGACCACGTTCTTGATAGTGGGCAACTGGCCGATTGGCAGCACACGCACGAAAGGTTCATTTTCATAGTGCGCCCGCAAAATCTCGTGGGCATTTTCCACCGTCAAGTCGCTGGCCAAAGCGCCGCTAGGCGAAGCGTACGAAGTCGCCAAAATGCCACGCGCAATCGGCAGCAAATGCGGTGTAAAGGTAACACAAGCCTTCTCTACCGACTCGCCCGCAGCATCGTTTAGTCCCTGCTCAATCTCGGGCGTGTGGCGATGCCCGGCTACACCGTAAGCCTTGTAGTTATCGTGTACTTCGGCGAAATGGAAGTCGAGGGAGAAAGAAGCACGCCCAGCACCCGAAGTGCCCGAAGCGGCATCAATAATAATCGAATGTGGCTCAATCGCACCAGCAGCCATGAAAGGAGCCAGGGCCAGCACACTGGTGGTGACGTAGCAACCGGGGTTGGCCACAAGCTGGGCGCCTTTGATTTTCTCACGCTGATATTCCGGCAGACCGTATATGGCCTGTTCGAGAAGTTCGGCAGCTGTATGATCGAGCTTATACCATTGCTTATATTCAGCGGTATCACGCAAGCGATAATCCGCGCCCAGGTCGCACACTTTCACACCGCGCGAAACCAGCTCCGGCCCAATATCGAGCGCCTTGCCATGCCCGAGAGCGATGAAGGCAAAATCGCATTCCGCCGCGATTTTATCGGCGGAATACTCTTCACACACCACATCACAAACACCGGCGAGCGAGGGGAAAAGTGCCGACAGCTTCTGTCCGGCCCGTTCACCCGAAGCGGTGGCCACAGTCAGTTCGGCGCGCGGATGGTTGGCTAAGAGCCGAGCTAACTCGGCACCGGTATAGCCGCTCGCGCCGACGACGGCTACCTTTAATTTGGATGAATTTGACACGCGGGGCAGTTTACAAAATACTCGCACCCATCTTCGTGCTTACTAAGGAATCGAATTTCATGGCAATAGACAAGACAAAAATTGGCATCTTCACGCTATTACAAAAGCAGGCACTACAAATAGAACAGCAGCAATTTCACCCGAAGACAGGCCCGAACACAACGCTCAAATATACGCAGTAATCTGTGCAAGGGTCATTTGGAAACCGAGATATGCCATAAAACTCCGCAGGGGTCGATTAGATGAATTTCTCTATTGCCCCACGGATAGTCTTCTGGAGCTTTCAATCTTACTCCTGCGTATTTCTTTGGCAGTTCCAGTCTTTCTAAATGTGTCCACCAGGCATCAAGATTCTCCACTTCAAGAACCATCATAAAATTATCTTTGCCCCAGTTGTTTGGATTATTCTGCAATAGAAATCGGCAATTGTTTATTCTAAATGCACAATAGCCTCCGGTTTCCCAGTCCAACTGAAATCCCACCTCCTGATAAAATTCTATTGCTTCTTCATAATTTTTTCCTGAAGGAATAAAAGTCAATATCTTTTTTGTTTTTAGATTCAATGTTTCCATGTGATCTTATTTGAATTGCGACAGTGAATTTGACACGCGAGGCAGTTTACAAAATACTGCCCCCATCCTCGTGCTTAAAGGAATCGAATTTCATGGCAATCGACAAAACGAAAGTTGGTATCATCGGCTGTGGCAACATTTCCCGCGCCTATTTCACCGGCCTGGGCTTTTTCCCTCATCTCGAAATCGCCGCCTGTGCCGACCTCAGCGTTGACCTGGCAAAAGAAAAAGCTGCCGAATGGAACGTCCCGCGCGGCTGTAGTGTGGATGAACTGCTGGCCGATCCTGAAATCGAAGTGGTGGTCAACCTCACCATTCCTGCCGCCCACGCACCGATCGATTTGCAGATTCTCGAAGCCGGTAAGCACCCCTACTCCGAGAAACCCCTCGCGGTGAAACGTGAAGATGGCAAGAAAGTGTTGGCCACCGCTTCCGAAAAAGGCCTGCGCACCGGCTGCGCACCCGATACCTTCCTGGGCGGCGGCATCCAGACCTGCATCAAGCTGATCGATGACGGCTGGATCGGCAACCCGGTGGCCGCCACCGCTTTCATGCTGGCGGGCGGGCCGGAAAAATGGCATCCCAACCCCACCTTTTTCTATCAAAAAGGCGGCGGCCCGATGTTCGATATGGGCCCCTACTACCTCACCGCCCTGGTTGCTATGCTCGGCCCGGTGCGACGCATCACCGGTTCGGCCCGCATCACCCACGAAGAACGCATGGCCACGGGCGAGCAAACCTACGGTATGAAGATTCCGGTAGAAATCCCCACTCATGTTGCCACTGTGCTCGATTTCCATTCCGGTCCCGTGGCCACCCTGGTCACCAGCTTCGATGTGCAGGCACACCAAGTGCCGCGCATCGAAATCTACGGCACCCAGGGCACGCTTAGCGTTCCCGACCCCAATACCTTCGGCGGCCCGGTACTCATCAAGCGCGCCGGTGCCCAGGAATGGAGCGAAATCCCGATACTGCACAGCACCACTGAACCCGGCCGCGGCACCGGCGTGGCCGATATGGCCGCCGCCATCAAAACCGGTCGCCCCCACCGCGCTTCGGGCGAACTGGCCTATCATGTGCTGGATTTGATGCATGGCGTTCACGACGCCTCGCGCGAAGGGCGTCATATCGATGTGGAAAGCACTTGCGCGCGCCCTGCTCCGCTGGCGATTGGTGCAGCGCGAGAAGTGGTCCTCTCTTAAATTTGTAAAGTTTCTCTATCGATGCCATGCGATTACTTGCCGTTTTTCGCATGGCATTACTTTTTATTGAAAATGGCTTTCCTCTTTATAATTTTTAACAGAAGGTTTAAAGCCATCTATTTTGGGGCATAATAATTGCATATTTCGGAATCGGTTAAGTCACTCAATCATTAACGGAGATTAGGTCATGAATACACAGCGCAAATTTTACAGGAATGGATTCACCCTTATAGAGCTTTTGGTCGTCATAGCCATCATAGCTATTCTTGCTGCCATTCTTTTCCCTGTTTTCGCCCGCGCCCGTGAAAATGCCAGGCGCTCCAGTTGTCAGAGCAACCTCAAGCAAATTGCCCTTGGAATTTTTCAATACACACAAGATTACGATGAGAAATTCCCGCTCTACCGCACCGGGCCGTACCTAGGCACCCAACGCCCTTATGCCTGGGCCGATGGCGGAGTACAACCCTATGTGAAAAGCGTGCAGATACTTCAATGCCCCAGCGAGCCTACCGCCGGACAAACCACCAACCCTGCAGCGGCAGGCTATACCGATTACGGCTACAACCTCTTCATGGGCGGATATAACAATGGTGCCATCTCCGGTATGAGCATTGCGACACTTACTCAGGCATCACTCACGGTCATGGTATTTGATAATGTTTCCGGGCATGGCGACTCCTATGGTAACGGAGCAGCCGGACAAACCAACTATACCTGCGGCGTTCCCGGCGTCCCCACTTGCACAGCCGGCAAAGCTACGTTTACGTCGGGAGCAGCTGAGCGTCATCTCGATGGACAAAACTTCGCCTTTGCCGATGGACATGTAAAATGGTATCGTGGTGCCAGCCCTACACAAAGCGCTGTGGTCTGGAATGCGGGAACTCCTGCGAGCACTTCCGGTAATGGTCCCACTTTTAATCCTGTTCCCTGATTCAGCATAAAACAATTCCTCAACCTACCGGTTGGTACCACTCAAACGGTACCAACCGGTTTTGTTTTCGTCGTTGAGTCAGCCGCGCCTGTGATAAAATTTTTATCTCATGCGTTTGCTTTCTCTCAAACCCAACCGAAAAACCCTACCACTTTGCGGACTATTGCTGCCGCTATTTTTAAGTGGCTGTCAATCAACAGAAAATATCTTCAGCGGCTTGCGCGAAAACGAAATTCTCCGTAATGCCGCTCGTGGCGTATTGATGGGCAAGGCCTACGATCAGGTCGCTATTGCGCAACGCAACCAAGATAGCAAGGCTTTGCAAGCAGCAACTGCCGAGTTAAGCCGAATCGACCCCCTGGCGGCAGCGGAAAAGCTGGTTCAGGCTGCATTGAAACTGGATATGAATGCAGATAGCAACTCAGATGTGGAGCAGAAACGCAAACAGCAGGCGCAAGCAGCCCAAAAATACCGTGAAGCGTTGCGCATATCGCCACAATTCCCTTCACAAAGCCCCAATCTGCTGAATGCGCTTGGTTATTTTTTGGCCGATAAGGGCACCAGCCAGAAAGATTTCCAGACTGCCGAACGCCTGACCCGCCAGGCGCTCAAGCAGTGGGATACCATCTTAGAACAACTCAAAGACGTTCCTCTGGCAGACAAAGGCCGAAGCCTGGTGTTATTCAGCCGTGCCCAGGGGCCGCAAGATTCACTGGCATGGGCGCTTTTTAAACAAAAAAAGTTCGATGAAGCCGCCAAAGTGCAAAAAGACGCTTTGAAAACCACCGAAGAGGCAGCCTCCGCGCTGGGAGAGAAAATCGCGGCCGACTTATATTATCATTACGCCGAAATCGAACGAGCATGCGGCGATAACGAAACGGCGCGAACCAACTATCAAATCGCGCTACAGCTTGAACCCAAACATAAAGCAAGTCAGGATGCACTGCGCACACTGCCGCCAGCTAAGCCGAAACCGATAGAACCGGCAGTGCCCGAGCCATCGCCTGCTCCACAGACGATTCCCTCGCCACAACCTGGTTTAACGGCCTGACATAACCACGCCACTTTCAGCGATAATTGATTCCATGAGTTCCGTTTCCCCTTCCGTGACAGACAATCGAAATATTCTGGACAAAGCCCGCGAGGTATTCGCAATTGAAAGCGCAGCCGTTGCCCATTTAGGCGAGCAACTCGACGAGAGTTTTGAAAGCGCCGTGCAGTTGGTTCTCAATTGCACCGGTCGTGTTGTGATTACCGGAGTCGGCAAGAGCGGAGCCATAGGCCGCAAGCTCGCGGCTACATTCGCCTCCACCGGCACCCCTTCGCTTTTTCTGCACGCCAACGAAGGGCTGCATGGCGACCTGGGCATGGTTGCACCGGGTGACGTGCTCATTGCCCTCTCCTACTCGGGCCGCACCGACGACCTGATGGGCATTCTCCCTGTCGTCAAATCGATGAACGTGCCAGTAATAGCACTCACCGGCAACCCCAATTCCTTTCTGGGTTCCCATGCCGATGTCGTACTCAGCACTGCGGTCGAAAAAGAGGCTTGCCCTTTAAACCTGGCGCCCACTGCTTCAACAACCGCCACACTGGCAATGGGCGATGCCCTTGCCATTTGCGCCATGACCGAACGCCGTTTCAGCAGTGAAGATTTTGCCCGTTTCCATCCCGGTGGCACTTTAGGGCGCGGCCTGACCTTGCGTGTAAGCGACCTGATGCGCACCGGAGAACGCCTGGCTATTATCAATGAAACAGCCACTATTCGTGAAGTCATCATTGCCATTACCGAAGCGATGTCGGGATCTGCGCTCATTATCGACCAAGATGGCTTGCTTAACGGCTACCTCACCGACGGCGACGTGCGCCGTCTGCTGGTCCACACTACCGACGCCGAAGCCTTGCTGAAATCCGATGTGGCCCAGCACATGACGCGCACTCCGCTTTCGATGGCTCCGCCGATGCTCGCGCTTGAGGCGCTCCGCGCCTTACAGGAACGCGGCGTGGATGATGCTCCGGTTGTGGATGAAAATAACCGGCCGGTCGGCGTGCTCGACGTGCAGGAACTGCTACGTGCCGGGTTGGTTTAATAAAGACGTAATACACAAACCATCTAATATCCAGTCCTAACCCCAATTCCATCAAATGAAAGGATTGAACTCATTAGGACAACAAATTATCCAGACACTACGCACCCAGCTTATTCCCTGGGCCGCCGGCAGTTCTCCCTTCGTGCTGTTGGATGCACCACCCAAAACCATCGGCCAGTTTGAAATCCGGGAGCGCCCCGGCAAAAAACTTCCCCGCCATCGGGGCGTGGGCCAGAAAGTGCGGATGCAGTTCTGGCTGGAAGAACACCTCAATTCCATGAGCGTGCCCTACATGGGCTGCGTGGTGGAGGGCACCGCCGATATCGTGGTGGGCACCACGACGGCCATGTGCCGCTCCCTAAATATACCGGGCAAAAAATGGATCATCACCATGCCCCAGCGCACGTTTTTCATCGTTCCGCCCCAGGTGCCGCTTTCGGGCGGTAACGGTGACAGGGTGCACTGGGAGGGCGCGCACCCGGAAAACGCCTATTCGAAAATTTTCTGGATGCAATTTCACACCACCGGCGTGCACTGCCACTTTTGCACCTCCGAAAACGGCAAACACTGGACACATCCCTATTACTTCATCCCTCACCAGGAGCTGCTGCCCCTTTCGGAATCGCTCATTCAGGAACTCAATCATCAAGACCAGTTCTATCTCTCACTGCTCTACCTGAAACTCAGCACCATCCTGAACCTCATGGCCCGCAGCATGCTGAAAACCAATGCCAGGGAATTTGAAGAACTGACCTCACGCCGCACCTCTTATGCCGCCTCACAATCGCCCGACGACCTGATGCAACAAGCCATCCGTTTTATCGACGAACATATCGACGACCGAGAGCTATGCGTCAAAAAAATCGCCGAGCACGTTCACCTCTCGCCGCAGCACTTCGCCCGGCTCTTTAGTCGCACTCAACAAGCGCCGGTCATGGAGTTCGTCACCAAACGCCGCATGCAAATGGCTTGCGAGCTGTTAAAGGAATCGGATTTTCACGTTCGGCGCATCGCCTTGCACACCGGCTATGCCACCTCGGCGGCTTTTATCAAGGCGTTTGAACGTCATATTGAAATGACGCCCTCGCAATATCGCCAGCAAGCATGCCCAACGCTCGTTTTAGAGAATGGATGAGTGTTTTGGATAACGAATTATTCGATTTTTTTCTTTTCTTCCGGTTAGTCGCCAGTGTCAGGCGGGAATAATAGAAAGCACGAAATATTCTCGTAATAATTCAGGAGTCGCAATGAGTAAGCATAGAATCAGTTCCTGCCGCACCGGCTTCACCCTGATCGAACTTTTGGTGGTTGTAGCCATCATCTCACTCCTCGCCGCCATTTTGTTCCCCGTTTTCTCGCGAGCACGCGAAAACGCCCGGCGGGCGGCCTGCATGAGCAACATGAAACAGATCGGCCTGGGCCTGATGCAATATATCCAGGATTACGACGACCGCCTGCCTTTCTACGGCTCCTATTCCAACGGCAGCCTAGCTCCGGCGCAAGGCTTTTATTTCACTTCAACGGTTCCTAACTGGAACATGCAGCTTTACCCATACATCAGGAATTTCCAGGTTTATTCCTGCCCTTCGGCCATCGATTCCACCGTCGATCCACCGTCGGGAAACAGCAACGCCAGCTACACCGGTAACGGTGCCGTCATTCGCTGGGGTGGTGGTGAAGGCCCGCTTTCCCTGATGGCGATTCAGGAGCCCACCAAGATCATTTTTCTCCACGAACACCCTCACCGCACACACCGCTCCCGCCTCCTGCCCGAACGGCTCAATGCCTCGCAATATCGTTACTGGCTCAGTTCCAACGTGATGGATTCCCTGCACTTCGGCGGCGCCAATTTGTTGTATGTCGATGGACACGTAAAATGGCAGCTTCAAAATAACATCTGCGCCTCGGCTTTTGGCCTGACCAACGTTGGCGGCGTCGCCGGTGCCGACCGGTGCGGCGTCGTGGCAGGAGGCGTCGTCGGCACCAGGATTTTCGGTTCGTAATTTCAGCCCTATCGCTTATGAAAAAGTTTTTCCTCTTCTCATTTCTCACACTTTTCCTGACGCTGGCCGTCACGGTTTCCATGGCACAGAATGCAACCGGCGAAAACCTGGTTTCCAACCCGGGGTTTGAAGACGGCACCGTCAACTGGCATGTATCGGCCAACACCGCAACGATTGCCGGGGGCATCTCCAATACCGGGCAATACAGCCTCTTCTATCACAACACCCGCCACGCTCAATACCGGTGCTTTACTCAAACACTGAACGTGAAGCCCAACGACATCGTTCGTTTCAGCGTTTGGATTAAGGGAGAAGGCATCACCCACAAAGACAACGATGAAGCGCAAGGCGCAGGTATCACGTTAGAAAGTGTCGATGCCAACGGCAAAGTGATCGGCACGGCATCGCCGCGAAGGCTCTACGGCACTTTCGACTGGCAAAAAATCGGAGCAGAATACCTGGTGCATCACCGTGCCGCCCGCACCTATGTTTCCCTCTACCTGCGCCCCGGCACCATCGGCAAAGTATGGTTCGACGACGTGGAAGTTCAACTCGTCAAAGACCCGCCGATTCAGTCGTTCATGACTTTTCCCAACTATCGCGGCATAATCACGCCTGCCGACAAATCGCCCTGGCGATTCAAATATCGCGTCGTCCCGGAAAAAAGCTGGGAGCAAAAGACAGCCTCCCTCGCCTTTCGTCTGACCGATAGCCAAAACAACACGGTTGCCCAATGGGATAAACAGCTCGATGTCTCACGAGCGGGTGAAACGTCTCTCGCCCTGGACACCCCTTCCCAACTGGCTGTCGGAAAATATGTGCTGCAAGAAAAAATTACCGCGCCGGACGGTGAACTCATCCAGGACCACCAATGGCCTATTCAAGTCGTGGCGCAGATGCCACAAACCTACATCGACCGCGAAGGCTTCACCGTAGTTGACGGTAAACGCTTCTTTCCGCTGGGACTGTATCTGGGTTCATCGTCTCACGCCAACGACGAACACCTGCAACGCATCGCCGACGGTGGCTTCAACACCGTTTTGAATTATGCTTACGGCGACCATTTCCGCCCCCGTGGACCGGGGAACGCACACGACGCGCTCGCCTATCTGGACAGGGCCGAAAAACACAACCTGAAAGTGGTCTACTCGGTCAAGGATATGTATAAAGACCCTGAGTTAGCAACGCGTCATGTCGAACTGCTGAAAGGGAAAAAGGCGCTTCTGAGTTGGTATATCAATGACGAGTTGCCGCCCACGGCTACTGCTCATCTCAAGAAAATCTACGATATGATTCTCGAAAAAGACCCGCAGCATCCGGCATTTCAAGTACTGTACCAGGTCAGCGTTCTGGAAAAATATTTCAACGTGACCGATATTCTCGCCACCGATCCCTACCCCATCAACAACGCCACCGTCGATTTGACCCGCACGACTTCGCACACCCGCCAGACTGTCAAAGCCAATCACGGCGCCAACGCCACCTGGATCGTGCCGCAGATTTTCGATAACGCTACCTACCACAATATCCCTTCTCGCCAGCCCACACGCGATGAGATGCGCAACCAAGCCTATCAGGCGATTATCAATGGTGCGAAAGGCTTGTTGTTCTATTCCTACTTCGATCTCTTCCGGGAAAAACTGCCCCGCGACGCTTCCACCATCAGCGAAAAATTATTCCAACAACGTTGGAAAGACGTCGCAACCATGGGTGAGGAAATTCAACAGCTCATCCCTGCCCTTCTGGAAGGAAAAGCGATCGAACCTCCCCCGACAGAGGAAAAAGAAGTGCAGCGGAGCGTGCTGGAATATAACGGTCAATTGCTGATCCTGATCGCCAACCCCTTCTACGAACAAAGAACGATTTCGATTGCTTTTCCCGAGGGATACCGCATTGAGAATAGCCAACAAGAACAAATCACCGGAACGATGGACGGCGAGCAACTGAAGCTGACTATTTCTGCACTCGGCAGTGGTGTTTTCCGGCTCACCAGAAAGTAATCGCCAACTTTTTTGAAACGGCTCTCCCACTGCCGTTGTGGTTTTCATCCTCATGAAGGCCACAACTGCAGGCATTTCTATTAGAATGAGAATCTATGATTCCCCATTCCAAAAAAGTCGCCTGCATCAGTAATCACGCTAACATCAAAGTCGAAGAAGCCCCTCTCACTGCGCCTGCTTCAGGCGAGATGTTGATCCAGACCGTCTGCTCACTCATCAGCCCCGGCACAGAGTTGAACAGTCTGCGTAATAAAGCCAATCTCGATCTCACCGGCGAAGAAACCTGGCGCGAATTCGGTTACCAGAGCGCTGGTATCGTAGTCGATGCCAACGGCTGCCCCGGTTTTGCCAATGGCGACCGCGTGGCGAGCATGGGTGGCGGCTATGCCGGACACAGCAATTGGAATGTCGCCCCTTATCAGTTGACCTGGAAGCTGCCTGATGAAATCAGCTTTGAAGAAGGCTCTTTCACCAACCTGCTGGGCACCGCATTATGGGCGGTGCGGCGCGGCCAGGTGCAGTTTGGCGCGCATGTCGCCGTAGTGGGCTTGGGAATTGTGGGACAGCTCATCTCGCAGATTTCACGCCTGAGTGGCGCTCACGCCATCGGCATCGACCGCGTTGAAATGCGCAAGCAGTTGGCCCTCTCACTAGGTGCCGAACATATCGCCGATCTCAACCGTGCCCAGGCTACCGAATGGAAGAACCAATACACCAACGGCTACGGCATCGACGCCGGTTTTGTCGCTTTTGGCGGCGATGCTTCGGCTGTGATGCTGGAACTGGCTTCGATTATGCGTTGCGCGCCCGATACGCACGTCTATGGCCGCATCGTTGTGGTCGGCGGCGCGCGCATCAACATTCCCCTGCCCGGCGATTACGGCAATATCGATATCTGTTCTTCATCGCGCACCGGCCCCGGCTATCACGATAAGGAATGGGAGCGTGGCAAGCCCTATCCCGAAGCCGTAGTGCAGTGGAACACGCAGCGCAACGTGGGAGAATGTTTCCGTGCCATTGCCGCCAAAACTCTGCGAGTCGAGCCGCTCATTACCCACCGCGTCGAAATCGACGACGTGCCCGAAGCATGCAACAAGCTTGTTGAAAATCCCGATGAAGCCCTGGGCGTCATCGTCAATTATCAGCACTAAGCAGCAGCCGGAGGCGCAGACGAAGTTCTGGCGCCTCCGGCATCGCCGTATGCCGCACTCAGGTAACATTCAGTTTCCATGAAGATTCTCCTCACCGGTTCCAATGGCCTCTTAGGCCAAGCCGTTATAGATCAGGTTCCCCACTTCGCCAAACGACATCATATTCCTCTTGAAGTTATCGGCATCGATCTTCACGAGCCGGCCAATCTCTCACCTCATTGTGAATTTCATCAAGGCAGCTATACCGATGCTGCGCTCCTCGAACAACTCATTCCCCACTGTGATGCCGTCATCCACACCGCATCCCTGCACGGCAACTGCCTGAAAACCCACACACCCACCGAGTTTGTCGAAGGCAATGTCGGCGGCTTAGCCACGTTGCTGGAAAGTTGTGTCAAACATAATGTCCGCCGTTTTGTTTTCTCATCGACAATGGAAATCCTTGTCGGGCGCGATTGGTACGCCTCCGGCATGCAGCGGTTAGACGAAACCAGCCCACCCCATTGCGATTCCATCTACAGCACCAGCAAATTGCTCTGCGAATACTTGGGAGCCGACTATGCCCGGCGCTTTGGGATCGAATTTCTGGCGCTCCGCTATATGAATATCGAATTGCCGGGTTATCATCCACTCCAACTTATTTCCCGGGGCAATCCGGCCAGCGATGTCGCCCTGGCCAACCTCCACGCGGTTATCGCCCCAGATGTTACTTTCGAAGTTCTGCTCGTCGCACCCCAAACGCCGCTTACGAATCAGGATATCGTCCGCGCCCAAACCGATCCCCTGGCGGTGATTGAAACCCATTGGCCCGGTGCCGCGCTTATTTTGCAAGAAAATGGCCACACTGCTCATAGCCACTTCTTTGCAAACCCGATAAACATAAGCAAAACGAAACGAGTTTTGAAATGGGAACCAGCCCATACATTTGAAAGCTGGCTCATCTCCCAGGGCTGGAATCGCTCCAATTAACAGAAAAAACTAAAAATTCATGGAAGCCTATCTTATTCGCGGTGGTACAGTGCTCGACGGCACCGGCGCACCCGCGCAAGCTGTCGATATTCGTGTTGAAAATGGCCTGATTACCCATATCGGAGCCACACTGGAAGCCGAGGAACTACCCATCATTAATGCCAAAGGGCATTTCGTCACTCCGGGTCTCATCGATTTGCATGCGCACGTCTTCGATGGCACCGGTATTTGGAGCATTCCTGCCGAGCAGTGCGGCCTGCCCAAAGGCGTCACCACCCTGCTCGATACCGGCAGCGCCGGAAGCCTCACCGCGCAAACGTTCGAGAAATATGTCGTGCCGACCGCACGCGAAGAGATTTACGCCCTACTCAACATCTCCATGCTGGGCTGTCTGCAAGGCCACGTAGACGCCAAACCGGTGATGGGCGAATTAGCGGATGCACGCTATATCAACGTTGACGCCGCTGTGGAGCACCTCGAAAAGCACCGCCCGTTTTTCATCGGCATAAAAGCCCGCCTCACCGGCATTTTGGCTGACGGTAAAGAAGAACACGAACGCCTGGCATTCGACGGCGCGCTGCTCGCCGCCGAGAAAACCGGCACTCCGCTGATGGTGCATCACGCCGTATCGAATATTCCTGTGCGCGAGCTGTTGGAGCGATTACGCCCTGGAGATATCTACACCCACCTCTACCATCCGCATGCCGACCATGCCTTCGAGGCCGACGGTAAGCCGTTCGCAGAAATGTTAGCAGCGCAAAAGCGCGGCGTAGTCTGCGATGTTGGCCACGGCGCTGGTGCTTTCGGATGGGACGTAGCCCAAGCCGCCTGTCAGAATTACGGCTTCTGGCCCGATACTATCAGCACCGATATTCACGCCTATAACCTGAATGGACCGGTGTGGGATATGGCGACCACTCTCACCAAATTCCTGGCGCTGGGCATGCCGCTTGAAAAAGTGATTCAGGCCGGCACGCTCAACCCCGCCAGGGCGATGCGCCTTGATGGCCGCCTGGGCAGCCTGGAAGTGGGCAAACAAGCCGATATCGCATTCCTGCAAATCGAAGAAGGCCACTTCCCGTTATACGACGTACTGGGCCACTCACGCGATGCCAAGCAACGTTTGGTTGTGAAAGGTGTTGCCAAGAAAGGCCACTTTAGCTGGCTCAACTAACCGTAGCCATACCGCCAAACCATTTATACTCCCTGGCTATTATGCTCTCGGGAAGTACGCTGAACAATCCGTTTTTCACCCAAGCTACAGCAGTAGCCCGGGCCGTTCAACAACTGAACGGCCGGGCCTTGCTGGTGGGCGGCTACGTGCGCGACACCCTACTCGGCATGTCGCCCAAAGATGCCGACGTGGAAGTTTATGGCCTCGAAGCCGAAGTGCTGCGCGACTTGCTCAAGGAATTCGGACGTGTCGATTGCGTCGGCGAGAGCTTCCGCGTCTATAAATTGGTGTGGCGTGAAAAGCAGCCCGATAGTAAAGAGCGTGTGCGTTACGAGCTTGATGTTTCGCTGCCGCGACGCGACAAGAAAGTCGGCAGTGGACATCGCGGCTTTGAAGTGGAAGGCGACCCGTTCGCTTCGGTTGAAGATGCGGCCCGGCGGCGCGACTTCACCGTCAATGCCATCCTGCTCGATCCACTGACGCAGGAAATCATCGATCCATACGGCGGACAAAACGATTTGGAGAACCGCCTCCTTCGCGTGGTTGACGGAGCGCATTTCGCAGAAGATTCGCTGCGCGTATTGCGCGCGGTGCAGTTCGCCGGGCGCTTTGAAATGGCAATTGAAACTCAAAGCGCCACGCTCTGTCGTGAGATCGATCTCTCCGACTTGCCACGCGAACGCATCTGGGGCGAAGTGGAGAAATGGCTGCTCAAATCCAATCGCCCTTCGCTCGGTTTGCGCGCCGCGCGGGATTTAGGTGTTCTGCAAAAACTCTTCCCCTACCTCGAAGCAGCCTATACCCGTCGTAGCAGCGAGATGGAAGAGACGCTTGATCGTGCTGCGCAGGAAAGAAACGGACTGCCCGAACCCAAACAAACTACCCTCATGCTGGCTGCGCTGGGAATTTTCCTGGGCAAGAACGAATTGCAAGAGTTGCTCGAAACCCTGGGCGTCTTTACCATCGGCGGTTATGACGTGCGCCGTTTCACCATTGTGCTGGCCGGGGAGCGTAAACGCATCCGTGACTGGTATCGAAGCAAAGACACCCTGGCCGATCGTGAATTTCGTTTTCTCTCAGCGCGACTGGAGCCGCTCATGCTTTACAAGTTAGCCCGCGCGCGTGGCGATGTTGAAGCAGCGGACTGGTTCAAGCAGAAAATGAACGAATTAGACGTATGGCACGGCCCACCTGCGCCGTTTTTACAAGGCCGTCACCTGATAGAAATGGGTATGGCTCCCGGCCCACGCATGGGAGAAATCTTGCAAACCATCTGGATTGCTCAGTTGGCTGGAGACATCGTTTCATTCGAAGCAGCCCGTGAAACGGCTCGCCCAATGATTTTGGAAACGCCGGCCTCTTAAAAAACGTTTAATAATAGCTCGTAGACCGAACTATTTTTGATAGACTTGCGCAGCTTAAAAGCAACACTTCTTCTAGAGAATTATTTTTTAATTTATGGCAGGACATTCCAAATGGAAAAATATCCGCTTGCAAAAAGGCAAGGCGGATATCATTCGCGGTAAGCTGTTCGGTAAATTGTCGCGTGAAATCACCATCGCGGCCAAGATGGGCGGCGGTGTGGTCGATTCAAACCCCCGCTTACGCCTGGCTGTTGAAAAGGCACGCAGTTCTTCGATGCCCGCCGACAACATCAAGCGTGCCATTCAAAAGGGCACCGGCGAGTTGGGCGGCGCAGAATACGAGGAAATCACCTATGAAGGTTATGGTCCCGGTGGTGTGGCAGTGCTGGTGGAAGCAGCCACTGATAACCGCAACCGCACTGTAGCCGACTTGCGCCACCTCTTTTCCAAGCACGGCGGCAACCTGGGTGAAAACGGCTCGGTTGCCTGGCAGTTTGCACGCACCGGTATTCTCACTATTCCCACCGAAGGCAACGATGAAGACGCGCTTTTAGAAGCGGTGCTCGAAGCCGGTGGCGACGATCTGGAAAACGGCGGCGAAAACTTTGAAATTACCGCCACGCCAGATGTCTTGTCGGATGTGCGCGCAGCACTGGAAGCTCAGGGCTTCACCGTTACTTCTGAAGAAGTGACGATGGTGGCACAGAATAAATTACAACCCGATACGGCGCAAAGCACTCAGCTGCTCAAGCTGCTCGATGCCATTGAAGACCACGATGATGTGCAAAACGTGGCCACCAACGCCGAGTTCGACGACGCTTTCCTTGAAAACGCCTGAGAACATTACAATCAAAATTCAACAGTCATTCATTTAACAGGAGAACACACCAACGTGACGAAAACATTCACAAAACGCAAAGCCACAGTTCTGGCCTCTTCGCTGGCTTTGGCCGGAGTCGTTTCCTTTTCTTTAGCCGGTTGTAATTCCGGCTCCGGGCCAGCCAATGTCGATCCGGCAGGCACTGGTGGTGGCGGCGGAACCGTCGTTACAGTCAATGGCCAGTCCATCGACCGCAACGCGTTATATACCCATCTTGAAGCCAACTACGGCGAAAACAGCCTGCGCCAGCTCATCGATTTCGCCCTCATTACCCAGAAACTCAAAGACGAAGGTCTGAGCGTCAGCGATGAAGAAGTCAACGCCGCTATCGAAGCCCGCAAGGCCACTTCACCCGAAGTCACGCAGATTCTCGAGGCTAAGGGCGTTCGCCTGAGTGCTTTGCAGCGTCAGACCCGTTACCAGCTTTCCCTCGACAAGTTGCTGACCAAAGACGTCAAAGTCACCGAAGACCAGCTCAAAAAGTGGTTTGAAACCCGTCGTAAATACTACGACCAGCCCGCCAAAGCCCAGGTTGGCCTCCTGCTCACCTCCACCAAAGGCCGCGCCGACACCATGGCCGCCCAGCTCAAGAACAAGAGCAAGTCGTTCCAGGAATTGGTCGATGAACAGAAGAAGGCCAACGACCCGGCAGCTCAGGCCAGCATGGCCGAATCGCCCGACATGATCCCCGTTGACGGCCTACCGCCGCTGCTCAAGGATGCCATCAACAAGACGGCTGAAGGCCAGACCAGCAGCCTCATCACATTGCAGGAAGGTCAGCAGAGCGCCTATGCCATTCTGCGCATCGTGAAGAAGCAAGCCGCCGTCAAAGCCGACCTCACCAAGCAAAAGGCCCAGGCCGAGATGGACTACAAGCTGGAACAAGTCGCCCGCAAGCTCAACAGCGAAAACCCCGGCAATCCTCCGTTTGACGAGGCTCTGCAGCGCGTTTCCACCGCCGTTGCCGCCCAGAGCGGTGGCCAGGTGCCCGCCTTCCGTGAAGTGCTGACCTACATCACCCAGACCGCAGCAGGCAACCTGACCAACGGCTTGCGCACTGCAGCCAAGGTGGAAGCTACCGACCCGGCCTACAGCAAGATTGCTGAAAGCTTCAAGCCGGTTCCCGGCGTGGGTGGCACAGCTCCTGCCGGTGGCGCTCCTGCCGGTGCAGCAGCACCAGCCGAAGATCATTCGGGACATGGACATTAAGTCCTGATTTGCGCAAAACTACAGGGACATGGCTTCGGCCATGTCCCTATTTTTTTATCCTATGACTGCATTTTCCTCCAACCCTTTCGCACCCGATACCACCAGCGCCGCCGCTGCCTTTGCGCGGCTGGTTGAAATCATTGCTCAACTCCGTGCGCCGGACGGTTGCCCGTGGGATCGCGAACAGACTCACCTCACCTTACGCCGCCACCTTATCGAAGAATCCTACGAAGTCTTAGACGCCATCGAAAACGGCAATGACGACGACTTAAAAGAAGAATTGGGCGACCTGCTCATGCAGCCGATCATGCACGCGCAATTAGCCACCGAAGACGAGCGATTCGACATTGTCCAGGTGCTGGAAGGCATCTGTAACAAGCTGGTACGCCGCCATCCCCATGTCTTTGGCGAAGTGATGGTCAGCGATAGCGGCGAAGTTTTGCGCAACTGGGACGCCATCAAGAAAGCGGAAAAGCAAGACAAGAATCAGAATGAGAAAGTCTCCGTGTTGGGCAATATACCGCCCGCCCTGCCCGCTTTGCTGCAAGCCCTTGAAGTTTCCAAGAAAGCCGCGAAGGCCGGTTTCGAATGGCCCGATGCCGCCGGGGTTCTCGATAAGGCTCACGAAGAAATCGACGAACTCAAGGAGGCTCTGGATGGTGGCGACAAAACTCGCATCGGTGAAGAGTTAGGCGATTTGCTGTTTACCATCGTCAATGTCGCCCGCTGGCAAAAGATCGACCCCGAACTGGCCTTGCGCGATATGGTGCGGCGTTTTAAAACCCGCTTCGAGCATATGGAAGACATGGCTCAAGCCCAAAGCCTGAAGTTAGAGGAACTTACTCCCGAGCAATGGGATGAACTCTGGAATCTGGCGAAACAGAAATAAAAAAGGCCGCCCATATATTATGGGCAGCTTTTTTTCTCAACCATAGGCATCAAGCTAAGGTGATTTTAGAGCAGTTACGAACTCCCCTCCCTGAGGGCTTACAATTACCCACATCCTATTTTTGTTTACTATGTTCCGAATCTGATCTAGCTTTGTTCAATATCAAGCAGTCTGACCATCCCCTTCCACATTGTCTGCGTGCCGGGATAGCCATCGCCTTTGCGCCCAAGAAAACCACCTAAACCAGCGATCCAATTCATAGCCTGTCCCAAAGTGGGTGGCATTTCGGGCGCATCGCGCACCCGATGCACATAACAATACAACGCTTGCCACTGCGAAGGTTCCAAAACTGTTGAACACGGTAGATCAGGAGTTTGGCGACCTGCCAGTGTCAGGTAAAGCACACGCCAGGCTACAATCAAGTCCAGGGCTAAGTAACGCTGGAGTCGCTCAGCATCGCCAAAACGACGCTTCTCGATAGCGCAACCACTCTTGGCAACCTTATGCAGCATCTCAATAGTCCAACGGCAGGCATACCACTCGACGTTGCGCCTGGCTTCCGGCACGGTGTTGACTGGAACTGTGCTCAGCAAGAGCCATTCAATGGCACTGGCGCCTTCTTGTAACGTTTCATCCTCTTCGCGTGCCAGGACCGCCCACACCGGCAATGAAGGAAGCTTCTGGGAAAGTCGGGAGCGGGGAGGCGCTAACTCGACCATGCAAAAACGAAGGCTCAAACGGGCAATATCGGCAGTGCGTTTTACACCGCGTTTGACCTCGATTTCAAAATGAGATTGCACGGGTTGTGAAGCCATGAAATTGAAAAGGCGCTTGGTCTGGCTCTGCTCATCATTGTCCAAACACCGATCCTGCGCCGAACGAACCAGGATCGGCTGTTTCAACTCCAGGGAACGGCCGATGAAGTCGTAGACATCGGCTTCCCGATCAGCGACATGGACTACCAGGGTGTTCTCGAGTTCACTTTGCAGTTGGGCACAGGCTTCCAGGGCCTCGACCCATTTAAAGCTCTCTTTTTCTGCGAAAGGCCGCTGGTGACGTTGGCGGCGTTTGCCAAACTCCTCCTGGGGACGAGTCCACATCTTGGCCCACATCAGGCCAAGGGGCAAGCGATCGGGCCGCACCGCCAAAACGCTGTGCAGCATGATGCCCCGGTGCTCGGGAGTCTGTAAAGGACCCAGGCCGGTGGTAGCCTCGAGGTTGCTGTAGTCCAGCAGACAACTATCCTGAATGGCCAAAACGACCGCTTCGTCCTTCATGCGTTCGGCTGTGCAGCGATAGTGGCTGCCCAGAATCTCATCCGGTTTGACTGAATCATTGGCCATAAAACGATAAGTGCCTTTGAGATCCGCCCAATCCGCATGGCAGCCGGGCAACGAACTGCAGGGACGATTGATCCGGTTCTCACAAATGTGAATCAATCGCCGCTTTAAACGGGAATCGCCAAAATTAACGTGGGCAAACTCTTGAGCGGACCAAAGGGAGAGGGCGGCTGTGGAGGAAGACATTGATTCCACTCCCAAATATTTAATCGAAGAACAAAGTTAATACAAACAAACCAGCAAAGCAATTTGTGGGTAATTGTAAGACCTCAGGGAGGGGTTAGGGGGAGGGAGTCGGAGAGTAACAGTAACAATGACTGCTGAATGATGAACCATAAAAGTCCGGCGTTTTCCATTCAACATTCATAATCCGTATTATGCCTGAACTCCCCCACCCAACCTCCCCCTGTGGGGGAGGAGTTACGCTACGCTTACCCTTCTCTTCCAATAAACTGATAATTTATAGTATCCAAAAAAATGCTTAGCTTGATGCGTATGAGGCAGCTTTTTTTCTCATCCTATACATTCAGATAAGTCCGTAATTTTCGGTGCAACTGCTCACGTCCACGCGCCAAACGGCTTTTTACCGTGCCGCTGGGAACATCCAAAATATTGGCAATATCATTCACTTCCATACCCTGGAAGTGATGCATAACGATGACGGCTTTGTGATCTTCCGACAGGGTTTCCACAGCTTCGCGCACCCGGCGCTGCAATTCGTCACCGGTGAGTTGTTCTTCAGGCAATTTACCGGCATCGGGGAACTCCATTGGTTCCATGTCGCCATCGTCGCCCGAGCGCGGTGTGTCCATGCTTTGAAAGCGCACGCGTTTCTTGCGGCGGGCACGGTCACGGCACAGGTTCAAGGCAATGCGATAAAGATAGGTGGAAAAGGCTTCGTCGGCACGCAGAGTCGGCAGTGCGTCGTGTAAACGTATGAAGACGTCTTGCGTCACATCCTGCGCGTCATCGGCATCGCTCAGCATACCGTAGACCGCATTGTAGATTCGACGATGATACAACTGGTAAATTTCTTCGAAGGCTTTGCGGTCGCCTTCCTTGGCTCGTTGCAGCGTCTTGAGAAAAGCAGCCTTGGCCATGTCTTTGGCACTGACCGTCGGCGCATCGTTTTCCGACTTCTCTTCAAACTCGGCAACATCTTCGTCTGAAACTTCTTCGACTTCTTCCGCCGGTTCGGCAGTATTGGCCGTTTCCTCTTCTGTTGGAGAGGCAGCGACAGAGCCGCCTAGAGCGCTTAAATTGTCGGTTGCGCTGCCTACCGCCCGAGCCATATACATCGGTGCCAGCGTTCCGGTATCGCGCGAGGACAATGGCTGTTGCGAAACGACAACAGCGCCGGCAATCGCCGGCGCCGCTGAAAATGAAGTAAAAGTTGGTCGTCTCGTACTTTCACTCCAACTTCGCTGCGCAGCGGGCGCAGTCCAAGCCAAATTTTTCCCATTCAAGGAAAACATACAGGTTAATCGCCTTCTTGCTCTTTAGCGAGCTGCTTTCAACTCCGAGACGGCCCGTTCAATCGCTTCCAACTTATCTTCACAACTGGCAATAATCTGCTCAGCACGTTCGAGCGGCGGGATATTCAACATTTCTATTGTGCGGGCACGCTGGCGCCATAAATAGGTAGCAACGGCCGCACCGGCCACGACACCCAGGGCAATGCCGCTATATAAGATCGCTTCTTTATTTTGATTTTTCATAATACAACCCCGTCTGTACTTTAAAATAATCGTCGGACTTATCATCCGAAATGTCGTAGGTATCTTGTTCCTCATCTTTACTGCTCAAGATACGTTCGACGAAGGTCAACAACTCCGCAGGATTAAACGGTTTCGTGAGATATAAATCAGCACCACTCTGCCATCCCTTGAACACATCGGCATCCTGCGCTTTGGCCGTCAGCATGATAACGGGAATATTGCTGGTCGCAGAATTTTCCTTCAACTTCTTCAATGCGGCAAAACCATCCATCTCCGGCATCATTACGTCCATGACAATAAGGTCGGGGGTCGCCAGAGCCACTGCTTCAAGCGCCTCGCGACCATTGTTGGCCGTCGTTACCTCGTAACCGGCTTTTTTCAGGTTGATTTCCACCAACCGAACGATATGCTTTTCGTCATCAACCGCTAAAATTTTATATGCCATGAATATAATCTTGAATCACGAACTTACGCCATGCAACGCATGGCTAAAAACTGCATAACGCCGTCATTATAACGGGCAAGCCCCAACAAGTAAAGCACCTAAGTGCATTCAACTGTTTTCACATTGGTTCGCCCAGAGAGATTCCATTCCGCGCTTGAATATTTGCCTGAGTGCAAGCGGCTTGCCAACTCCACTTCCATATCATTCAATTGAGAATCGGTTAAGGCAACATCCCAACTACGAGCCAACCCTTCACCGAGCGCCTCTACAATGGTTTCGCGTGAAGCTGTTACTCCCAAACTACGAAGCGACACGGCATCGTCCATCACATCGCCAAACACACCGCCCCATGAATGAGGGTCGATCTCCAATAGAATCGCACCATGCTGCAGAATAACTCCATGATTTCGACACTGCGCCGCGCCAATCAGTTTCCGTCCATCCACCAGAAAATCGCACTGTGCCGCTGCCCGAAAACAGTTATCGGCCACCGCAGCATTGCGTGCATGAGCCGCCGAAAGCTGCGCTTGCACGCCCAGAGTTTGCAAGCCAGCGATAAAACCGGTCGAAAGCCAGTTATACGCACCGATCACCGAACGCGATTCCCGTGGCAAATACGATTCATGAATAACTGCGCAATATGTGATTTCGTATTGATGCAATACCGCACGCCCCCCGGTGGGACGGCGCACCCAATCGAATACCGTATCTACAGGAATAAAAGACGTATCTTTTTGCAGCCGCCCCAGCGAAATGCAAGCTGGATCCCAGTCGTAGAAACGCAACACCGGCGACGTCGTAGCATCCTGGTTCAGAAGGAGAGCTTCGTCGCGCGCCATATTCCATGCACCGGAAAACGTGCCTTCGCGAATCAACCGCCAGTTCGTCATATCTTGAATGGAGATGCGTAAAATGCCGCGATAATTCTATAACTAATCGCCATTCAATGCAATGTAACAGGAAATGTTACTTTTTAAGAAAAACGCTGCCCACCAGGCCGTTTTCCTGGAAATTCAACCGGGAATAGATGTTATTCCACGAGCCATGCACCTGCACCCGCACGACGTTCTGCCCGCTAACCAAGTCTCGGGCCGGAGTGAGGCGTGGCGCCCACGAGCTTTTGCCGCAATCCGTTTCGTTAATCCACACCTGCGCAACGCCGGTATTGAGCGGGAGTTGCAAATTCCAATCGTCCCCGGCCTGCTCCTCATTTAACTCAAAGATGAATTCGTATTCGTGAGGCCCAAAACCTTCGGGAATGCCGAGTTGCGGCCAGGTTTCACCGTGCCATTCCAGCCTATCCGTAGGTACAGCACGTAGCCTATCCGCCTCGTCACACAGAAAATCGCCATATAAGACAGGACGTTCCAATATCCCTTCTGAAGCTTTCGTCACAGTACCGGCAAATTTCAACTCATGCACACCGGCAGTCAGCAAAGCTGTGGGAATTTGATACAGAGTATTTCCTTGGTCCAGAATATCGGCTTTGCGCGGCGCAATTGCTTGCCCGTTCCACGTGACGATAACGTCACGCGGTGCGGAATCATCGTCCAGTAACACACACAAATGAGTCAGAGCTTCTTCGAGCGAAATGGAAAACTCAACTTCAAATAACAAAGGAGATGGCAGCGTCGCCAGCGAATAAGGCGGCCAGAAAAGCTTCACTTCCGGCGAACCCTTGTAAGGCAACCCGGACATTTGCCACGAGGCCGAAACCGGCTGCGGAGCGAATGGCACTTCTCCCCATTTCTCCAAACGCATTACGCCATTTTCTAATTTAAGGAAATTAGGAGCTGTTATCTGGAAATACGAACTAACCGGCACAATTTCTACCGATGGGGTAGATGCCTCCGACACGGCCTGTGCCTCAGAACGGAAAATTAATATTTCACGCGGTTGCATCTCTATCTTGCCATCAACATACGATGAACCAGCCACCCCCTGCGGTGGCTGCACCACAGCTATGCCCGGCACATGATCGCATTCAATACGCACCGCTTCATCGTGCGTGTTCAACAGGACTAATAATTCTTCGCCACCCGTATTACGCCGCAGGGTTTTGAGCAGTGTGCCATCGCTTTTGAACTGGCTGAGTGGAGTTTGAAAGATGTCATCGAAGAAGGTCGCTTTCCTGGCTAACAGTTCTGCTTCGTCACAGGCAAAAAAACGTTTGCCCGGAACGGATTCCGTGCGGCTATCGATCTCCGCACCAAATACAGTCACCGTTGGCGATTTCGCCGGCGACCAGACAAAGCCCGGATGGCCGCTTAGTTCAACAAGCTTGTCCCATGTCTCCTGTTGAAGCGACGCCACCGGCGGTACGATGAAATGATCGAAAACGTGGCCTTGCAGGTAAAAACCATCATCCTTGACTTCAACCTCATCAAGCAGGTGCGACGGAAGAAAAATCACATCCAGTGAAGCAGCACACACATAATGAAACCAGGTCTCAAGCAGCGATACTTCCTCGCGCCACAACTCAATTTCGGCCGTGCAGTAGCGTGCCAACGATTCCACCGGGAAAAGCACCAGTGTGCGTGGCGTAAAAACGTACTCCTGCATTAAATCGGCAAACCAGTTGTGCCAATTCCACAAGTCGGGCCGCCCGGCGACCAGAGGATTAAAACGCGTGCTAACCGGCGGCGCATCATACTTACGAATCCCCTGCGCGCTGCCGTATGCACTGTGGTCGAAAATCAGAGAAAAATCGTGCATGCCCAACCAGGCCAGCACGTTGCGCTGTCTCTGTAAATCGGAGTGGTGTCCATGCGCACCGAAAACCTCCACCATTGTCGGTTTGCGGCCATCAAGCCACGCGGCCGATTGCACGAGCTTAATGCCGGTTTGCTGGCTGCAGTTGACATCGTTGGAGATGGTCGAGGAGATGATGTCGTAACCGGGAATGTCCAGATGACGCAAATTCTTGAAGATATTGCCAAGCAACTGGCAGTGTCCGTAAATACTTTCTTCCCCGGCAAAATGCCCGGTGACCTGCAAATTATTAGCATGGCAATAATCACGAACACGAACACACCAGTTTTGCTCGAAGGCATCTTGCGTAGCTGCGCGGTATTCGGCGCGGGTTTGCTCCCAACCGGCTCCATTCGGCGCATGCAGAGCCGCGAGTTTCACTCGCCAATCTTCTCCCCACAGCGGCTTTAAACGGGCAGCGACTTCCCTGTTCCACGGCCACGTTGCGCCAAAGGCGACCTCATCCTGGAATACCGGGGTGTTCACAAGGCCATGGTTTTCCGAGAGTTCCGCTAATCGGGAGTAAATCATCTCCAAAAAACGATCGGTAACTTCGGGGCGCGTCACATCCGGCAGTCCCGGTGTGTTTGCCTTGCCCGGCGAGGTCGCCAGCTTTACTGCCAGTAGTTTCTCCCCTTCTCGCAAAGGCTCTTCGCTGGCAAATACGCGAATATAGCGCCCCGATACAGCACGCTCATGCTCTTCTCTATCGACATTGAGCGCTCCGGTGTAATTGAGGTTATGCCATTCGCCCCACGCCCAGGTATCGAGAAGAGAACCACAATCGGCAGTGGCATCGCGCACATTTAGCTTCTCACCGAGTTCGTTTTCGTGATAGCGCAAAAGCGCCAGCAGCGGCTCATCGCCTACTTCAATCAGGCCGTTGCGATTGAGGGTCAGGTTCACTTCTTCAAAGCGCAGTCCCTGCACAGCCGTAGATGGATCATCCGCCGTTAGCATGCCCCCTGCAATGCCCGAAGGATACGGATATTCATCGTAATGCCAAATTTCAAAGCCACGCTCGCGCGCCAGGGAGAAAATGTGATCGATCTTTTTCCAATAAAGCCGCGAGGCATAAGGCACCAGCAAACCATCACGTGGATGCAAACAGATGCCCTGATATCCAGCGTCCTTCAAGCCGTCCAAAAAAGGGACGATCTCTTCGTCAGTAAGCGATGAATTCAACATCGCCAGGGCAAAAACACGCGGCGGGGAATTGAAATTATCCATGAGGCGTCGTGGTCTGTCAGGAACGCAGAAATGTTAATTTGGATGCAAAATCTGTTTAGTAACATGTTCTACCACAGGGCCAGGACACAGACAGCGTTTACACTTGTCGGGATTATTGGTGAATTTCTCATCAATAGAACAACAACATTTATTTGCGAACCCCTAATCAATACAACGCGAGACTGGAAAACCACAATTGACAGCACTGGCTCAGGCTAAAATTTTTCATTCCACACAGCCTGGCTATATTTCTCTTCGACCAACGATTGAAGCTGGGCTTGAATATTTGCCGTGAAAGGAGTTGTTGCTTGCCACTCACGAGCCAGGCTCTCTTTCACACGGTTGGCATCCACTTCGATATTGGTCACAAAATCCAGATGGTTGCGCTTTCCGCGATACTCCGGCTGCACGTCCGGTTCCTGGAGAAGTTGGGGAATGAGCGATAAATCGAAATTCAACAAAAAAGTGCCGTGAAAAAGATAGAAGCTGCGCTTGCGCCGCTGGGCGTTACCCGAAAACTTCAGTTCGCCGCGCGTGGGATGAATCAGCGCAAGGTCGGTATAGCCGCGAATCTTCACCGGATATTCCAGAACCGACGCCAGGGCACGCGCCTGCGCTTGCATCACCATACAATTGGTTTGTGAGATGCCGGTAAGAGCCTGTCCTTCGGGCACTCGTGCAATGAGCGAATAGTTTAAGCAACCCGGCCCTTGCACTACGGTGCCCCCGCCACTACTGCGGCGCAAAATCGGAATCCCCGTTTCCTCGCATGCCTTCTGGTTCGTTTCGGCAGCGATTTTCCCGGTGTAGCCCAAAACAACAAAGGAACGAGGCGATTCCCAAAAGCGGAGCACTTCATCGCTCTTACCGCTCTCACATTCCGCTAAGAGCACTTCATCGCAAGCCAGGTTTTCTGCCGGTGAATCGTAACTATAATCAAACAATTGCATGTTGGAGGAAGTTTATATGCTTACCAGTTTATGTGTAATACTATGAGTTATTACTCGTATAATTATCTACGAGGAGGATCATGATTCGACCTTCAGATATTCACTCCATTACCGACTTTCAACGCAATACGAAAACTTACGTTGAGCAAGTTACCCAAAGTAAGAATCCCATTGCCATTACCATCAATGGTAGAGCGCAAGTCGTAGTTGCAGACGCCGACAGCTATCAAGCCATGATAGAAGAACTCGAAGAAGCACGTTTTGCAAAAGCCATCATCGAGGGAGAGCAAGCTATTGCAGAAGGGCAAGTTCGCCCTGCCAGTGATTTTTTTGCAGAGATGAGATCACGGCATGGCCTATAGAATCGTTATTACCAAACCAGCCGAAACAGACATCGAGCAAAACTTTAACTTCATTGGGCTTCGATCGCCAACTGCTGCTATCGTCTGGTTAAACGCGATTCAAAGAGCCATTGAGAGCCTCCATAAAATGCCTTCTCGTGGAGCACCTGTTCTTGAAAGAATTGGATTGGAATTCGAATATTGGCATTTGATTTACCATGGCCATCGCATTGTTTTTCGTGTGGAAGAAACGACAAAAATCGTATTCATCGTTCGCGTATATCATTCTTCCCGCATACCACTTCGCGCTGAAGATATCGAATAAGCCTGCTTCCGGCATTTGATAATTCAATGGTCTTGAGAAAACTTGGCGTGCTCACTTAACCGGCAACCACCTTTGGTAAACTGCCCCACAACACCACATCAACCCTCACCATTTCTCTGGAGAAAAACATCGCAATGCAGATCACAGTCAGCACCCTGACACCACAAGAGATTGAAACACCGTGTTTAATTATTCCCGTTTGGCAAGATGAGCCGCTCGAAGGCGTGGCCGCTCAAATCGATGCAAGCATGGACGGGCTGATCAGCCAGTTCATTGAAGATGGCTTTAAAGGCAGCGGCGGCGAAGTGCGCACAATTTACCGCGCCCCTGAACTCAAAGCCGAGCGCGCCATTCTCCTGGGCCTGGGCAAACGCGATAAATTTCAAGTCGGCACCCTGCACAAAGCCATTTCCCGCGCAGCCCGCACCGCGCGCGGCATCAAGCGTAGCGGCCTGGCAGTTTTGTTGCCTTCCCAAGACAAACTCAGCCCTCAAGCTCTGGCGACCGGTGTGGTCGAAGGCGTCACGCTGGGTCTCCACCTTTTCAACGACTTTAAAACCGATGAAGACTCCAAGTCGGCAAAACCGTTGGAAAATCTCACTTTGCTGACCGATGCCAAACATCAAAAAGCAACTGAAGAAGGCGCAGCTTATGGAGAAATCACCAGCGCTGCCAACCTGCGCGCTCGTGGTTGGGTCAATCTGCCCTCCAATCGTAAATCGCCCCAGTTCCTGGCTGCCCAGGCCCAGAGCATCGCCGATGAGCATGGCCTGACTTGCGAAATCTGGGACGAAAACAAGTTGCAGGAAGAAAACATGGGCGCGTTCTACGGCGTGGGCAAAGGCAGCGATAATCCGCCTCGCCTCATCAAGCTGGAATACGCGCCCGAAGGCAAAGCCGATGAAGCGCCGTTCATCCTGGTCGGCAAGGGCGTTACCTTCGATACAGGCGGTTACTCGCTTAAACCGGCCGCAGCCATGGAAGAAATGAAAGACGATATGGCCGGAGCAGCCGTCGTGATTGCAGCCATGGAAGCCGTCGCCAAACTCAAGCCCAACCGCCGTATCATCGGTCTGGTGGGGAGTGTCGAAAATATGGTTTCAGGTCGGGCACAACGCCCTGGCGACATCGTGACGGCACGCAACGGCAAGACCATCGAAGTCCTCAACACCGATGCCGAAGGCCGCCTGGTGCTGGCCGATGTGCTTTGCTACGCCTGTGAACATTCGCCCACCGCGATCATCGACTTCGCCACCCTCACCGGTGCTATCGGCATCGCCCTGGGCACCGAAGCCGCCGGTCTCTTCTCCAACGACGACGAACTTTCGGAGAAGCTGCAACAGGCCGGGCAAAACACCCACGAACGCGTATGGCGCTTTCCGCTGTGGGAAGAGTATCGCGACCATGTCAAAGGCCGTAACAGCGATATCAAAAACACCGGCATCGAGCGTCGGGCCGGAAGCATTTCGGCGGCAGCCTTCCTGGAGCATTTCGTCACGCCCGGCACGCCGTGGGCGCATATCGATATTGCCGCCGTGGCCTACCTCCGGGAAGATAAGCCGCTCTCTGCATTCGGAGCTACCGGGTTCGGCGTGCGTCTGGCACTGGAATTGATCAAAGAAGCCTGATAATTTTCGAGCCGCCCGGTTAATTCTCACCGGGCGGCTTCCTTCACTCTCATGCAACGCGCCTACTGGGACGACGACGTTTCGGTTCTCTCGGCGGAGAACGTTTTCTTCGAAATCGAAACCGCCGGTTTAGCCGCGCGTTTTGGCGCGGTGCTGATCGACATGACGATCCAGTTGATCCTCATTACGATCATGTCATTGGCTGCCATGCTGTTTAGCACCACCATCTCTCCCCTGGAAAGTTGGGCTCCCTGGATGCTCAACGTCGGCATTGCCCTTTACGGGCTGATGGCCTTCCTCATCCTGTACGCGTATTTCTTCTTTTTCGAGTGGCTATGGCAGGGCCAGACACCGGGCAAACGCCTGCTGCGCCTGCGTGTGATGCAAACCAACGGCATGCCCATCACCTACTGGCATGCTTTCACGCGCAATATCATCCGCATCGCCGACTTTCTTCCCGTCATGTATGGCGTGGGCGCTGTGGTTGCCTTGCTCGATGACAGCAACCGGCGTGCAGGCGATCTGTTAGCTGGAACCATCGTTGCCCGCGAACGCATTGATACTCCCGCCGAAAAAGTACTCGATATTCACACCGCAGTCGAGAATTTTCTCAATACCAACTCCGCGCCTCTGCAACCCCAGGTCCAAACCACGCAACCGCTGCCCGACACTCAACCCGAACCAGCAGCCGATGCCGAAGCAGCCGCCATGCTGACCCGGCTCGATGCCCAGGATTATGAGTTGGCACGCGACTTTCTGACCCGCCGCGACGCTCTCGCCCAATTGACGCGTCAGCGGTTGGCTCAATCACTCAGCACTCGTCTGGCTACAAAATTGGGGGTTGTAATACCTCATCCTCAAGTCACGGAAGCTTTTCTCGAAGAGATCGTAGAGCGTTTGCGCGGCCGTTTTTAATGGAAATACTTCCCGGTTTCATAGCACCCAAAGCCTTCGGCTACGCTAACTTCGTCGCAAGTTTTCGCTATTAACAGCAGATGTATGCCAGGGCTTAATAGTTTAATTTTTTATACCTACAGACACTTAATAGTCGATGTCTTGGACTTAATTTGCGAACCCAGAGCGTCAGCGACGGGCACGGGTAAATGAGTCCGCTATAGCAAAGAAAACGTGCCCGTCGCTGACGCTCTGGGTTCGCAAATAAATGCATCCATCCTGCGCAAAAGTCAGGAGAAAACTTAACAGACTAATAGGGTAAGACACCTAAGTTCTCAACTCTAAAATCTAAGTTCTGCCGTTCCAATATCGCAGCGCCAGAACGACTGCGGCATAATCGTCGATGGGAACGGGTGGAACCTGCAACGAGAGCGGAACGATTTTGCGCCAACCACTCGGCGGGTTTTCGCGCCAGTAGATTTCACGGGCTTCCAACGTTGAATTTTTCTCTGCAATCAATACTATTTGCATCTGGGGAAAGGCATTTTCCAAGACCTCCCACACCGCAGGTGACGCCGTGGCATCACCCAAAACGATTGTCTCTGCCCGATGAACTTCTAACTGTTTACTCACGGCTTCTCTCATTTTTTCAGGAACGACAATGCAACGAGCCAGAATCTTGCCTCCTGCATCAACTACGGCGATACCACATTTCTCTCGCCCGGGGTCAATGGCAAGAACAGGCTTTACAGGCGCACTCATACTATTGCCGGGTAATCTCAAATTTAACTTTGGGCGAATCGATAGTGGAGATATTTTCAGCAGCAAGGAGGCGAACACGGACAATTCCACCCATCGCCTGAATTCGGCGAAGTGCATCGAAAACCTGCTCGTTTGTACGCGGATGGTAGAAAAATGGACTATCTTCTGTGAGTAGCGGCATGACCCCACGCTCGCGCGCGCGCTGCTCGTTCTCATTGAGCAGCGCCAGTAGGCGGTTAAAAATACGAAAGTCTTCACTACCGGCATCAATCGCCGCCGATGCAAGAACTTCGCCTTGATCGAAAACTGTACGCACTTGAATCGGGAGTAAACGCGCTACAATGTTTGATTCTCCCCGGGCATGGTCGCGAGCAGCAACCAATCGAATAGAAACTGGAACTTCAAGAGTACTTAAATATGCAGCGAAACCAGACAAAAACTCATCTTCCGTTTGGTTCGTAGTTGTTTCCGGTATGGCTAAAGTCAAGTCACGTCGCGTTTTACCAAGCTCTTCGCGAGCTTCACTTACCAATTTGCGGAGTGATGTTAACGCTTCTTTCGTTGAAGCATGCGGCGGAACAGTTTCCTCTGCAAAAACTTCTCCTACCTGCACACCAACATCACCAGTCGCTATACGTTCAGCAATTTTCTGAATTTCCTGATACTGTCTCACCTGCTCTTGGAGATTTTCCAGTTCCCGTTCTTTGGCTTTCAAATCCGCCTGTAACGCATCGCGTCTGACTTCTAAACTCGCTTTTTCCGTCTGTGCAGCCGTCAACTCTGCGATATTTTCAGTGACTTTTTTCTGTACGAGGTCGAGATTTCTCCGCGATGTTTCTAATTGTTTCCGGGCAACTTCGAGTTGTTGTCGCGCTGCTTCCTGTTGGCTCTGAGCTTGTTGCAACTCGCTCTGCGCTTTTACGAGTTTTTCTTGAGCCCCCCCTAATTGAGCTTGGGTTGACTCAACTCTGCCCTGCTCTGCCTTCAATTGTTTTTCGGCAAATATAACCTGACTCCGCGCTTTTTCCACTCGTTCTTTGGCTGCTGTAACTTGAACATTGGCTTGTGCGAGTTGTCTTTTAAATGTATCAAACTGCTTGCGTGCTGCACTTAAACGAGTTTGGGCTTCGCGCGCACGAGCACGAGCACTGTTTTCACCCTTACGGGCAATATCCAAGCGCTTGTTAGCTCGTTGTAGAAGTCCCTCCGCCTCGACGCGCTGGTTTCTGAACTGCTCTGTTTGAGTGCGGTTACGCTCAATTTGCTCGTGCTGCACCCGTACGCTTTTCAGCAGCTCTTCTTTTTCCGTCTGCAGTTGTGCGTATTCACGCTGCACTTTATTGGCCGCTTTTTTTTCGGTGTCGTACCGCAAAAGGGCATTGCGCAAACTGGCTGAGGTGAGCATCAAAATCGCCACCGTCAGCAACATGATAACAACGCTGGTGGCCATCGAAATCAGCGTCGCGGTCTGGCGGGGACGCAACCCGAAAATGGAGATGCGCTTCTTACCCAGATTCTTGCCGATATTGTCGGCGATGTATGCGATGAAGCATGTCGCCACAATTAAAGCAAGAATCAGGATGGCAAAAGTCATGACGAGAGAATAGGAAGCGGAGGATAAAGGAAGGTTCCTTTATCCTTTAGCCCTTCGTTTAACGAGATTTAATTTTCATTAGCACTGCTGCGATTACCAAAGTCAAGGCAAGCGGGAAATAGGCCAAAACATAGGGATTGCCCAAACCGCCTTTACCAAGCTGCGATGCCCAGGTCCACACCACGTAATAGACCAGCAAAGCACCTAACGAGAGACCCATCGCGATACCCGCCGAGGCCGAACGCTGCGGGCGGACACCTAATGGCGCTCCGATGAGAACAACGGCAAAACAGATGAGCGGCGTGGCGATTTTATCGTGAATGCCGAAAGTTAAGGCCTTCTGCCTTTCAAGAATAAACTCTTTATCTTTTTCCGTCGGAGCAGCTTCGATCCATTTTTCATGCTTATCTAAATAAGCGCGTAAGTCGCTGATTGAAAGCATCTCAAAATTCTTTTTATCGAGATGATATTGAATCGAGCGGCCTGTTTCATTCAACAGCTTAGGATCCGGCATATAGTCGACATGGCCTTCTTCGAAGTTTGTCCAGCCCGTATATTGCTGTTCGCTGAAGGGAACGTTACTTGTTCCAATGCGTGGCGTAAAACGGCTGCGTCCCTTATAAAAACGCCACTTACCCGCAGTAATATCCCACTGGGCGCGTTCTGCGATCACTTCTATTCCCACTTGCTTATCTTCGTTATAGATAGTGATACGAGGGTTAAGCAAAGTCCGAGTTTTAGGCTCGAAGACATCAGCAAAGATGGTGCGTGCTCCTCGTCCGTCTTTCCCCATATCGGTTAAGACAAAATCTTTTTGTGTTCCGCTATTTTCCAATGCCCGTTTGACGATAACATCCTGATACTGCCGCTGCGCTTTAGGCACAATGGATTCCTGCAACAAAAGCGCGCACAAAGCCAGAATGACGCCCCATAACATCGGCGCACGCACCATACGCGGCAAACTCATGCCACCGGCCCCTAACGCCGTCAACTCGCCACGCGTCGACATGTCGGTGAAGGTTTGCACTGTTCCGTAGAGCACGGAAATCGGCAGCGTGAACAGGAATACGCGCGGCATTTGATATGCCACCAATTCCATCATTACGATGAGAGGCAGTTGATCGGCCACCACGCGACGCACGGCTGTAATAACGGAAAACGCAAACAGCAAACCGGCGAACCAAATCAAGCCACGTAAAGTAGCTTCGCACACCGAGGTTAACAAATAGGCATCGGCAATTTTCATCGGCAGCCGCAAACGCCTGGGGCGCGGCACAGCGTGAGGTGCCTGTCCCGGCTTGGGCGCCGGTGATGAAGAACCCGAATCAGCGTGTTTGGTTACGTCCAATTTTCTCTCCAAAATAAACCTGTCGGGCGCGCTGGTCGTTCAAAAGCTCGTCGGCAGTCCCCGAAGCGATCACCTTGCCATCGCTCACGATATAACCGCGGTCGATAATTTCCAACGTATCGTATTCGTTATGATCGGTAATCAGCACCCCGATACCCTGCTCTTTCAAACGCAGCACGATGCTCTGAATTTCCTGGCGCACCAGCGGATCGACACCGGTAAACGGCTCGTCCAGCAAAATGAAGAACGGGCTGGTCGCCAGGGTGCGCGCAATCTCCGTGCGCCGCCGTTCGCCGCCCGAAAGCGAGATGCCGGTGGAATAGCGCTTATGAGCCAAATCCAGGTCGCCCAGCAATTCTTCGACTCGCTCGCGGCGTTGCGCTTTGGTGAGCGGCAACAGTTCCAGAATCGCCTTGATATTATCTTCGACCGTCAGTTTGCGAAAAACCGAAGGTTCCTGCGCCAGGTAGCCAAGCCCGGCCCGGGCACGCCGGTGCATCGGCCATTGGGCAATATCCAAATCGCCCAATTGAACGCGGCCGCTGTTGGGCTGCACCAGCCCCATAATCATGTAAAAAGTGGTGGTTTTTCCGGCTCCGTTTGGCCCCAGAAGGCCAACCACTTCACCTCGATTCACATTAAAGGAAATACCATCCACGACGCGGCGGCCATGATACTCCTTTACCAGGTCGGTCGCGACAATCGCGCGCGGTGAATTGTCCTGCCCCGCTGTAGTGCTGACGGAAGCATCGAAGGGAGTGCTTTCAACAGCAGCACCCTCTTCCTGATTCACCGCAGTGGAATTTAATGAACTCATCCTTTAATCTTAGTTGCCCAAATCGAAATTGAAGGCCGGAGTCGAAACTTCCACCGGCTTGCCGGGCACACCGGTGATATCGGCTTTCAAGCCCGCCGGTGTTTCCGCATTAGCCTGTTCGTTGGCCACGTAGCGAATGACGGCTTTGGCACCGGTAAAGTCGTACTTTTGAGGCTGGGCATCAGCTTGGGCCAACACATAGAAGCCGGTGACATTGCCGTCAAAAGTCAGCGTGCTGGTGGCACGGTTGACAATAGCCGAATCGGCTTCGGCTTCCACCTTGGTGGGACGGCCCATTTTGCTCGGAGCCTCGCCGGGTTTGAGCGGCTGGGGCGGCAGATCGATCTTCACCCGAGTGCGGCCAGCCGTCTTGAGAGAGTCAATGGTGTTGGCTGCTGTGCGGGTTAAAATGAATTCGGCTGCGCTCACGTCGAAGGCGTTGGTATTCGCACCGCCGGCTGAAATCGCCCGTGCATCACCCACGAAACGCACGACACCCAATTTGCCATCGATTTTAGCTTCACGCGAGGTGATGGTCACAGCACCGATTGGGGCTGCATTGGCACCACCAGCCTGCAGGGTTTCGGCTGGAATCGACAGTTTGATCGGGCCGCTAATGACACCATTCAAATCTTCGCCGACATAGTTCATGACGACTTTGGTTCCGGCCAGGGTGGTGCGCGACTGGCCCTCAGGCTGATAGAAACCATCAACGTCGCCGGTCAGGGTCAGTTCACGTGTTTGCGGTTTGAGCGTGGCTGCCGAAGCCGTGGTTTCAATCCGCGTTTTCTTGCCACCGCCTTTGGGGGTGAGAGTCACTTTCAGGCGTACGTTGCCGGTGGCGCGCACTTCGGTAATCTGGCTGCCGGTAAAATCGAAGGCGATCGCCGCAGCATTCGCTTCCAACTGCGGTAATGCCTTGATCTCGGCATTGCCATCAAGCCGCACGCCATTCTCACGAATCGTGATTTTATCGGCCTTATATCGCAACGAATTATTGCCGCCCGCTTGTTGAGCCTGGGCCGATACCAAAAGGCCAAGTGTTGCGCTGAGGATTCCGAAGATTTTAAATGAAGTTTTCACTGCCGAATTTCCTTTGATTTTTTGATTACCCAACAGTTTTAATCGAATAATTTTTTGTCTTTGAACACATCCATCTTACTCGAACCGGATACGCCGGTTAAGGTCACCTGCTTCAAACGCAAGTCGGCGACCAAACCACGGCCGGTTTGCGTAATGCCGCGTTTCGGGTCGTTCAGGGTGACCGTGCCCGGTGCAAACACCTTCTGCGCATCGCGGTCGTAGCGCGCCGTGGCACTGCGGATAGAAACCCCTTCCTGATTAGTCACCGTGACGTTACCCGTCAGAAGAATCTGCTTACCGTCCGTCGGTGCTGTCAACTTATCGGCCCGCAAACGCAATTCGCCGCGCCGGGCCTGGGCACCGCCCCGCGCCTCAATGCCGGAATTTTTACGATAAATCAAAGTGCCGGCAGCAAACGTTTCGCCGCTCGCCATGCGTCCCTCAATATTACCGGTAAGAGTGGCAGTCTCGAATTTTTCATCCGTTACCAGGCGCGAGCCAGATAGGCGATGCCCGTCTTTATTCAAAGTCACTCCGCCCGATGCCACCACTTTACCACCGCCATAGGTCACACTACTCGCGCGAACATTGCCCTCTTTATTTGTAGCGGTAACACCGCCCGATGCAACGACTTCCATCGCTTTAGAGTCCAGGCCGGTTGCAGTTGCACTTCCTGCCGTGATCTGCACATCTTTTTGCTGCACACGCACACTACCGGTAGCCACAGCCCGCTGCATTTTGTCGTCGGTGGTAATGCTACCGGCGCGAAAAGTCACGTCATCCTTGGTTAATACTACTCCACCTCCGGCTTCCAGGGCACCGCTATTCCAGTTGTAGCGCACAGTTTGCGCCGTTGCCCGGCCCGACTTCGCCACTGCTTGAACAGAACCCGACAACACGCCACTTCCGGCACGAGTATCGGCATTCAACTGGCCGCCGGTGATCGTCGTGCCGTCATGCACGGCTGAAACATTGCCCTTAGCCGACGCCCGCCCGGTCTCCCAGTTCCAAATAGCTTCACGCGCGCTGAAATTGCCCAGACTGGACCCGGCTTTCACGCCACCGGCCAGGCTGGTGGTTTTGAGATTGGTATTGGCGTTTAACTGATCGGCTACTACGTGGATGCGGTTTTTCTCAGTGCCTTGCACCAAACGCACGCCTTTACCCGCCCAGATGCGACGTGCTTTAATATCGACTGCGGCTTGCGGCGAGGTGAGCTTGACCGGCCCGCGCGAACCACTCCATTGTCCGCGCGATTCAACTTGCACTCCACCCTGCAAAACTAAACGCACACCGTTGGGGGTGTAATTGACTGTAATCTGGGGAGCGCGGAAGGAAGAATCTAGCTTGCCTTCGGCGTAAATCTCTGCCGTGGCGTCTTTGAGTTCGGCACGGCGTGGCGAAGTGCCACTTTTTCCTTCACCTTCATTAAAAACACGAATCTCTTTGGCTGCAATTCGCCACAGCGGCCGGCCCTGGCTATCGCCACCCGAAAGCTCGCTGTTTTTTAATGTCGCGCCCTGCAACTGATCGACTTGCTTTTTGGCAGCCTTGGCATCTTCGGTGATCGCCGTTTGCGCCGCCTGACGGGCGGTATCCGACTCTCCGCCACCGCCGCCACAACCTGCTAAAACAATGGTGGCACCGCAGGATACAAGGGTAAAGGAACGACAAAAATCGTTAAATTTCACAGTATTGAGACTTCTCAGTATTTTAGAATTGAAAACCGTAATCCATCATTTAGCGAAACGAAAACGCAGCAAAGCCCACGCAGCACGCCAACCGTCGTGCCAGGCGCGAATCTTCTTGCCTTCCAGTTCGGTGCGAGGCTGGTAGGAAACGGGAACCTCGGCATAACGAATTTTATGTTGCTTCTTGAGTTTGGCGATCTTGGCTCCGATCTCGAAATCGAGATCGAATCCCGAAGATTGCAGGTTCAGGTTTTGGGCAACGTCGCGCTTGATTAGTTTATAGCAGGTAGCTACATCGCTGATAGGGACGGCATAAAGCAAACGTAACAACACCGAAAGGCCGACACGCCCATAATAAAATGCCGTGCGCGGCTGTTTGCGGCGGGTTTCACTGCCGGGCAGTAAACGCGTGCCGAACACAACTTCGGCGTTTTCAACCGCCTGCATGAGTTTTATATAGTCGTTGGGATCGTATTCGAGATCGGCGTCCTGCACGATGACATATTCGCCGCGTGCCAGTTCCAAAGCCCGCCGAACGCTGTTGCCCTTGCCGCCGTTTTCGGCTTGCAATACCACACGCAATAAAGCGGAGCTGTTCGCGTCACCCGCCTGCCCGGTATCGAGCAGGGTTTGCAGGAGTTCACGCGTGCCATCGGTCGAGCAATTATCGACAACGATGATTTCCTTGTCAATCGTTACCGCCTGCACCCGGCCTAAGATCTCTTCAAAGGTGGCGCGTTCATTGAAGACCGGCATCAACACGCTGAGTTTGATACTCACAAATCTATACTTGCTATGATGAATTGACTCTTTGCCTGTCGATGCAAAGCTAATCTTATCGATAGCATCAATGCCATCGCCGTACATCCAGGCAAAATTAATGTGCCGGACACATGTAAGCGTAACAGATTGCGCCCCCTTCCACAAAGCAAATACTCATAAAAACTCCCCCGGTGTGTGGTAAAATGAGGGTGCGCGAAAACCGAATACACACGTTTGCCGGCATCGGTTTCTATTACTATTTTTCATAATTGTTTCAAGGATGCTCCATGGCTTTGTTTCCTAATCGTTCTTCGCTGGGTGGCGCAACCGCCCCGGTTAAAGCACCTCCTGCCCCACCCCGAAAACCCGTGCCGGTCGCGGCGCCGGCCACAGGTAACGGAGAAACTCCTTCGCCCGCCAAACCGGACGCTCCAGCGCCTGCACCCGAAGCTGCTGGCGAAGTGGAAGCTATCGATTTTCACGTCACGGAAATGCAAATGCCGTTGGACGAGGAAGACAACGACTTCGACGAACAGCTACTGCGGCTTTCACACAAAATCCATACCGTGCTGGTTGACGAACTCGGCGGCCAAACGTTCAAAGCCGATGATCGCGAACGTTTGCGCCCGGTAGCCGAACAGGTGATGAACGACGTGATGAAGGACGAAAAACCTCTTATGCCGCGCCGCAAAGCGGTGTTGCTGGAGGAAGTTCTCAACGAAGTTCTGGGCTTTGGCCCCATTCAATATCTCTTGAACGACCCAACCATCTCCGAAGTGATGGTTAACTCGCCAACCGATATCTTCATTGAACGTTCGGGTAAGATCTGTCGCTCGCGCCGGCGATTCGTCGACGACAGGCACGTTATGAACATTATCGACCGCATCGTGCGCCCGCTCGGTAAACAGGCGAACGCACGCACCCCGATGGTGGACGGGCGCCTTCCCGACGGTTCGCGCGTCAATATCGTCATCCCTCCCCTGGCGATGAACGGTCCCAGCATGAGCATCCGTAAATTTTTCCGTAAAAAGCTGGATGCCGACGCGCTGGTGCAATTCGGTTCGATGACCGAACCCATGCGCTTATTTCTCGAAGCTGCGGTGAAAGGCCGCATGAACATCATCATTGCCGGTGGTACCGGTTCGGGTAAAACCACAACGCTCAACCTGACTTCCAACTTCATTCCGCAAGGCGAACGCGTCGTCACCGTCGAAGACGCAGCGGAATTGCAAATTTACCTGCCCAACATCGTTCGCATGGAATCGCGCCCGCCCAACATCGAGGGTGAAGGCGAGGTCAGTATTCGCGACCTGGTGCGCAACGCCCTGCGTATGCGTCCCGACCGTATCATCGTTGGTGAGTGTCGCGGCGGCGAAACCCTGGACATGCTGCAGGCAATGAACACCGGTCACGAAGGTAGCTTGAGCACGGTTCACTCGAACACACCACGTGATACAGTTTCCCGACTTGAAACCCTCTGCCTGATGTCTGGCCTGGACCTGCCGATTCGCGTTATCTCCAAACAAATTGCGTCTGCCATCAACCTGATCGTGCAGCAGTCGCGTCTTTCCGACGGTTCGCGCAAAATCACCCATATTACCGAAGTGCAAGGCATGGAAGGTGATACGCTCTTGCTGCAGGATATTTTCATTTTCGAGCAGAGCGGACGCGATGCCAGCGGTAAGGTTATTGGACGCCACCGGGCGACCGGTTATCGCCCCAAATGTGTTCCCGAACTTGAATCCATGGGCTATCGCTTACCACGCGACCTTTTTCAGCCAGAATAACCCTAACTTTATATTTTCTTTTACAATCTCCGGCCACACTTCATTTCAGCATTCATTCCTGCGTAAACTTTCTCCACAATGGACACAACAACACTCATTATCGTTATCCTGATCGTCGTTAACGTGGGAGGCCTGATATTTTCACGCATGCGTAAAAATATCGACAAGGAAGACGACATGTCCGTCTCCGCGACCCAACAGGCGATGTCTCGTGCCAAGCAGGACCGGTTTGAATACATCGCCAAACTCTTCAACGCCCGCGACAAGAAGAATACCATCGAGCGCAATCTCATTACGGCCGGCCTGATGCTCAAGCCTTCCGAGTTTATGATGGCCAATCTTTTTATTCTGGCTGTGGTGATGCTGATCGGTATTTTGCATATCAATTCAATGCCCGCCGCCTATGGTTTCTTTCCCATGGTCAAGCGCACCCTGTGGATGGCGGGCTATGTCTTTATCGGCTGGAAGTCGCCACGTTGGATTTTGCAATTCATGGCAGATCGCCGGCGCACCAAGCTGGAAAATCAGTTGGCCGATGCGCTCACCATCATTGCCTCTGGCCTCAAAGGTGGTTATTCATTTGTGCAAGGGCTGGATATGGCTTCCCAGCAGTTGGATTCACCCATTAAAGATGAAACCGCCCGTGCTTTGCGGCTCATCCAGCTTGGCCTGGATACTCCTCGCGCCTTGACGCAAATGGCCGACCGTGTCAATTCCTACGACTACTATATGACGGTTTCAGCCACAAACATCCAGCTTGCCGTTGGCGGAAACCTTTCGCTCATGCTGGAAAATATAGCCACCACCATTCGCGAGCGAATTCGTCTGCGCCGCGATATCGACGTTCTTACCGCCCAGGGCCGAATCAGCGGCATGATTCTCATCTGCCTTCCCATGGCCATCGGCGTTATGCTCTACGGCCTCAACAAAGAATATATGTCGAAGCTTCTCATTACCGAAGTGGGTAACAACATTCTTTATGCTTCGGGCATTTTACAGGGCTTTGGTATTTTATGGATTAAAAAACTCCTCGACTTCGACAATTAAATTTGCTCCTTTAAATAAACACCCGGTGCTATGAATCTCACAATTACTCCCCTCATCATATTCGTTTGGTTGGGCTTTTTAGTTTGTATCGCCCTCCTTCTTTCAGCACGATTGACCCGGAACGTTTTCCAACAACGGATTCGAGACACGCTCAACCCGGTAGACGATTTCGACAGCAAGGAAATCATCGACGAGCAGCATGAAAATGAAATGAGCCGCTCGCTGCTTCATCGCACACTGGCACCTATTCTCAAAAAAATGGGCTCGGGTGTGCGTGGCAAACAAAATAACAAACAAAGCGCTCAAATTCGTGAAATGTTAGAGCAGGCAGGCCATCCGCTGGGAATGGGCTACGGCGAATTTCAAGCACTCAAAGTACTGGCAACCCTACTGATGCTGGGGGTCGGAATTCTCACTCAGTTCTGGGGAGTGCCTTTGCTGCTGGGAATATTTGCTCCCGAAGCTCTGGGAGATCCTTCAACCCGCCTCATATTCAGTGCGCTGTGGGTGATGATTTTCCTCTACATTGGTTTTTCCGGCCCTGTTTTCTGGCTGCGCTACTATCTCAACAAGCGTTTGCGGCAAATTCGGAAATCGATGGCCGATGTCGTCGACTTGATTGTGCTGGCCATCGAAGCCGGTCTCGGCTTCGACCAGGCTGTAGGCCAGGCCGTGGAAAAAACCACAGGTCCGCTCACCGATGAGTTGAGGCGTGTCCTGGATGAAGTTCGCATTGGCGTCTCCCAGAGCGAAGCTTTTCGTGCCATGGCCGAACGCGTGCGCATGCAGGAATTAAGCCTGCTCGTTGCCGCAATTGACCAGGCCACGAAGATGGGAACCGGTATGGCGCACGCCCTTCGCCTGCAAGCAGTTGAAATCCGGGAACGCCGCATGGCCCATGTGCGTGAACAGGCCGGAAAACTTCCAGTGAAAATGCTGCTACCGCTGGTATTTTGCATCTTTCCCGCACTCTTTGCCGTCATCTTAGGCCCGGCCGGTGTGCAAATCATGGAACTTTCAGCGGCCGGACAATTCTAAAAAAGAGTTTTCACGTCGCTACGCATAGATCAAAAACCTTGTAATTTTCACATGATGAAGCAACGCCTTTCCTGGACACTCACTTCTTTTTTCCTGTTCACCGTATCTGTTCTGGCTCAACCTGCCAGTCAGCCGCCTAAAGCCCCTGACGATATGGTTCTGGTGCCGGCCGGTGAATTTACCATGGGAACCAACCAGGGCGAAGCCATAGGACCTACTCACCCTCGCTACTACAACGATGCCCGTCCCGAGCATAAAGTAACCCTACCCGCCTTCTACATCGATAAGACGGAAGTCACCAACACGCAATACAAAGCCTATTGTGAAGCCACCAACTATCCGACGCCGCCTCACTGGAAAAATGGTGAGTACAACAACGGCGAAGGAGATTTCCCCGTTACCCGCATCAGTTGGCATGAAGCAACCGCCTATGCCATCTGGCTCGGTAAACGCCTGCCGACGGAAGCGGAATGGGAAAAAGCCGCGCGCGGCGAAGATAAGCGAATCTTTCCCTGGGGCAACAATTGGGACGATAAACGCGTTATCTGGCATCGCAACCGGCCATTCAAAGTGGGAACGAAGGCCAACGGTGCCTCTCCTTACGGCGCTTTGGATATGGCCGGCAATGTCTATGAGTGGACGGCAAGCTGGTATGACGCCTATCCGAACGCCCCGCACAAATTCGCAGAATTCGGCACTCAGATGAAAGTGATTCGCGGCGGCGGTTTCGATGGCGGCGATTTCATAGCCCGCACGGATTTTCGCAGTGTCGCATATCCAAGCGCACGCTCGGATATGATTGGGTTCCGCTGCGTACAAGATGTTAAATAAGGCTCTCGAAAAATAACACCAGAGGCGTTATCCTTAAAACTTAATATTTTTAACAGGAGCCATATAGGTGATCTCTAAAGCTCATCGTTCACTCATTCGCACCACGCTTTATAGTTGTAGCGCCTTATTCTGCCTCGGCACTGCCGCCCTGGCCGATACCAACGTTAATGCAGCATCCACCGCTAACGCCCAGGATGAGACCGTAGCACCAACGGCTATCGCTCAAGCCGTCGCTCCGAGCGACACCGTTGCCACCCCCGAAGCAACAGAAGAGGTTGACCCCTATCGGCTGCGACGAGGCTTGCGCGAACGCGATTTCAGCGTCGGCTATGGTAAAAAAATCCAGATCTCGCGTTTCAAGGAACGCACCAAAGTCACCATGTACCAGCTCTTGCCGCGTTGGGGACGCTTCAAGGACGACCGGCAAGAGTTCATCTGGGAATTGCCGATCACCTATTTCTCCAAACCCGAAACTGCTTATGCGGCCGGTTTGAGCCTGATGTATCGCTATCACTTTTCTTCCAACCGACGCTTCGCGCCGTTCGTGGAAGCCGGTTCCGGTTTTGTCTTCACCAACCTGGACGATAAAATCGACGAATTGACCGGTGGTTTCCAGTTTTCACCCCAGGCCGGTATCGGCATTCGGAGCGCACTCTCTCCCTCATCGGACTTGATTGTTTCGGCACGTTGGTTCCATCTTTCCAACGCCGGAACGCGCACGCCCAACGTCGGCCTGAACAACTACATGATCACCGCCGGATATTCAAAACTATTTTAAACGCAAAAAAGGATTTTTCATGAGCAAGCAGTATTCTGCCCCGCCCGCCCTGGCTATCGACACCGATAAGCAATATAGCGCCGTCATCGAAACCACGCGCGGCAACATCGAACTCAACCTGTTCGCCCAGTCTGCCCCTAACACCGTGAATAACTTCGTCTTTCTATCACGCGACGGGTTCTACAACGGCACCAAATTTCACCGCGTTATCCCCAACTTCATGATTCAGGGCGGCGACCCCACCGGCAGCGGCATGGGCGGCCCAGGCTATCGTTTCGGCGATGAAGTCGGCCCCGGCAACGTGCCGAATCGCCACACCACCGGCTCGCTCTCCATGGCCAACGCCGGCCCTAACACCAACGGCTCGCAGTTCTTCATCACTCACGCTCCCCAGCCCCACCTCGACGGCAAGCACACCGTGTTCGGTCAGGTTGTTTCCGGGCAGGAAGTGGTCGACGCCATCCAACAGGGCGACCAGATCGTCAATATAACCATCAACGAAGCGTAATCAGCTTGTTGGCAGTGCAATGAAAGGCAGGAGCATTATCGCTCCTGCCTTTCATTTTTAAATCGTTCCAATTGTCAGGGATTGAATACCGACAAAGCGCTCGGCATCGCGTGCCAGCAGGGGAATCTCGTGAGCGATGGCAGTGGCAGCGATCAGAGCATCCAGCGGACTCAGCCCGGGGTGCTCCAGCATGAGTTCAACGGCGCGCGAAGAAGCCATCGGCCCCAGGGAAAGCACCGCGAACGGCTGCACGAAGCGGCGCACACGGCGTTGTTGCACTCCATTCTCAGCAGTTCCCAGCAAAGCCAGATACCCGGCAGTCGCCAGGCGGATTTCAACGCCGGGGCTATCGAAGAAGCGCACTGCGGCTTCATCTCCGCAAGCCAGCGCCAGCGCCGCGTCAAAGTGCAACACGACAGGGGCACCCACCGGCAAATCGGCTGCGCTGAGTTGCCCGGCGCTTTGCACAGCGATCAGTTCATCGCCGCGATGACTCCAGATACCGCGAATAGCGTTCGGGCCTGCCGGAATCTCGTCGTCACGCAGATTTTCTTCCGTCGCCAGCACGGCATGCCCGGTTTCAGCTTTGCGCCAGGCTGCGGCATCGACGGGGGCCGTAGCTGAAACCATCGGCAAGCCTGCAACCTGGCTACCGGGTGCCAGCTTGAGGCCCAGGGCTTTGGCTAACTCCTCACGCTGAGTCTGCGGCAGTTTAACGGCAGCCGCGACTGCCTCTTCATAAAGTGACATAATAATCTCCTTTGTGCTTCCGGTTTCTCATTCTACTGAAATTTCTTAAAATCTTTTCCCATGAACACTCAACAACCAACGCCCCTCTCCGAAACCCAGGTCGAAGACATGCTCCGCGATAGCGGCGCATTAATGGAAGGCCATTTTCTTCTCACCAGCGGTCGTCATTCTCAATTTTATGTAGAGAAGTTTCGCCTCCTCGAACAGCCAGGCGTCACCTCGCAGCTTTGCACCGAACTGGCGCGGCGTTTTGCAAACGATAACATCCAGTGTGTCATCGGCCCGGTTACTGGCGGCATCATTCTGGCCTTCGAAGTAGCCCGCCAGCTTGGCTGCCGTGCAGTCTATGCCGAGCGCGGCGAAAACGGCCAGGGCTTCGTGCTGCGCCGCGGCTTCCAGCTTCAGCCCGGCGAGCGTGTTATTATCGTTGAAGACATCGTCACTACTGGCGGCTCGGCTTTGCAGGTTGTTGAACTGGCACAGGAGCATGGAGCTGATGTGCTGGGTGTTGGCCTTCTGGTCGACCGTAGCGGCGGCAAAGCCAATTTTGGCGTCGATCGGGTCGAACCGCTTTTGCGTATGAATATTGAGACCTACGCGCCTGAGGAAGTGCCTGCCGAACTGACGGAGAAATTCGGCCCGGCGATTAAACCCGGTAGTTCTAAGAAGGCATAATTAGTCTGTAAAACAAGTTATTGCGTATGGTGGCTCCGGCCTCCGTGCCGGAGTAAGTTTCGCATCCCCTCCGGCACGGAGGCCGGAGCCACCAATAGTAACCTGCCGTTCCAGGAATGGTTGGAAAATAAATTACTTTACAGACTAATAATCTAACGTTCCTCTTTTCCAATGAGCACCACCCCGCACCCTGCTCCTCTTCGCGAATTCATTGCCCACAAACTGGTGGAATGGTCGCAAAACGAAGCTCGCGAGCGGCTGGTGACGGCGCGCATTAAAGCCAGCGAAGTTCGCTTGCCGGAGACAATTGAAATGTCTCCGGCAGGCAAACTGGGACGTCCTGTTTCGATGCGGGGCCGCCGGGTCTATAATAGCCACATCATCACCACCAGTTGGCCACGCCACGGCCAGGAAACACTCCGCATTCCGATGCTGTGGCTGGTAGTCGCCGGACAACTCAATATTCGCCTGGGGGAATACTACCTTCAACTTAACCCGGGAGATGCGGTTCTTATTCCGCCCGGCGTTCCTCATCCTTCAGGCACACACTACACTCGTCCCAACATTTATTGCGACGTGCTGATTATGAGCCCACGCAACCGCCAGATGCAGTGCTGGTTAACCCGTCATCGCAACGGCGACGTGCGCCAGATCGATAATATCTGCGTGCTCGATACCAGCCTGGCCGATACCCTGGAACGGGTCGTGGAAGAGTTGACGGAAGAACGCATCAACGGCCAGGCCATCAGCAATCATCTGCTAACGACGCTTTGCCTGACTTTGCAACGTGAAGTTCAGTTAGGCCGTTACGTTGAAATTTTGCCTACTGCAACTCTGGCGGCTATCGAGCAGGCCGACTACGACCCGGTGGACAAAGCCAAACAATATATTCAGGCTCACCTCAACCAGGAATTAACCCTGCAAAAAGTGGCGCAGGTCGTTCACTTGTCGCGTTCGCAGTTCATCGTGCAGTTCCGTGCCCAGACCGGCCAAACTTTCGTGGAATACGTCACGCAGTTGCGCCTGGAATGGGCCTGTCAACTACTGCGGGAAACCGGATGGACTATCCACCATATCTGCACTTTTACCGGATTCAAGGCACCATCCTACTTCCATCGCCTGTTTCACCGCAAAATCGGCATGACGCCGATTCAGTATCGGAAAACGGCCATCCAGGCCGATGTGGAGAAACAAACGTGATCTTGCCCCATTCACGCCCTCTATCAGGCTAATGGCAAAGCGCTCTTTACTCCGCTCATCTCATCATGCAAGTCAATTAATTTTTGGAGTTCGACCGTGGCACGTCGTGAACCAATCTGTTCCACCAACCGACATACCGCGTAAGATGCGCTCCTGGCTTCATAATCGCGCTGCCAGTGCCGAAACCGCTCTTCCTCACCGGCATTGGGCCACGGGAAGCGATTAGGCGGCCGCTCGGCCTCACAACGCCAGTGCTTAGGGGTGAGGCGAGCGCGGTAACATTCCTGTGTCAAACAGAGCTTTTTATAAAGCTGATCGGCCCCAAACTCGTCTAACAGCGCCGAACTAACAGCACTACCGGGAGTAAGCGTCGCATTCAGCAGAATACAACGAAAGCCTGCTGCCGTGCGATAGACACGAAAAGAATACTGAGAATGGCGCATTGCCGCTTGAGTGATGGCCCGCTGTACGCGCTCCTCGGGTTCTTCCACCGGTTGGCGAAACAAACGTTTCAGGCTTCGCCCCAATGCACTGGAGGCAGATTGCGGTGGGATATCGACATCGATGAAGGCCAGCGAAGGAGTGCTTAATACCAGGGCACCAGTGGCGTTACGGGTGATAATGGCAATTGTCTCACCGGCGTCGTTTTCAATTTCGCGCACGATCTCTTCGCGCGGCGGACGATCGGGATAATCGAGTCCGTATTCGAAATCTACCTGATCTTTATTCTGAATCCACTGAGCGACTCTATTCGCGGCTTGCCGAGCTTTATCAAGAGCTTCTTCCTTGTTGGACGACGACCAACCCCAGGCCGAGCCAATGTAATTCTGACCGGATGGCGATGCGACTCGCACCTCACTCTTTTCCCAGAATCGTGCAATTTTCATAGTGGACGCTTTTTTCTTGCCTGTCTGAGTTTTTCCCTCGCAGTTTGCATGGCGATGTGCATTTCGTTTTCGACATGCACGCGCCACATTTCCAGATCGGTTTTAGCGGCATCGCGCGGCACATGAATCGGCGCACCTAAATGAAGATGAATGCGGCTAAACGGCATGGCGATGGCGTGTTTATCCCAGGTTGGCAAACGCCAGGCCCGGTTTAATGCCACGCCCAGAGGGAAGATAGGTGCGCCCGACATGGCTGCCAGGTAGACGATTCCCGGTTGCGCCTGATGACGCGGCCCCAACGGCCCATCGGGCGTAAATCCCAGGGACTGCCCGCTTTTTAATAACGTGATACCTTTCCGGAGCGCCGGAACTCCCTGTTGCTTCTTGGTCGAACCCCAATTCGTGGGCCAGCCGTGCAAACGCCATAAAGCTGCTGCAACTTGTCCCGAACGCGATTGGCTCACAATCACGCCGATACCTTTTTGCTGGAATAAATACATCGGGAAAAGCATGACATCATGCCACACAGGAAAAATAGCGCCTGGCCCGACGTTTTCCCGTTCGAGAAAAGAACGCCCCTGCGCAACCCCTGAGGTTGTAAACGAAGCCGAACACATTAACCCGCTGTGCAGAACACGCAGGGTTTGTGGTGCCAACTGGGAACGAATGCCGTTCCACGGCTCGCCCTTGGTCCAGAAATAATGCCGAAATCCCATTTTATGTAATTACGTTCGCTGTTAACCAGCAAACAGGTGTTTTCAATAAGCGAAAATGCGGGGCGAGAATAGATTCTCGCCCCGCATTATAACTTTTTACGGCTGTGTTAGGAACTATTATTTCACCGGCACACGGCGCGCACCGTAATACTTCCTGCTGTAATACGCCGAATTCATGGAATCGGTTCGCACACCTGTCCGTGCATTGGCAGCATGCACGAAGTTGTTATTGCCGGTGTAGATACCGATATGTGAAATACCACGCTTGTAGGTATTGGCAAACAGCACCAAATCGCCGGGTTTCAAATCCTTCTTGGCCACAGGAGTTCCGTAAGATGCATAACCAGCGGCGGTGCGCGGCGGATTGTAGCCGCGAGAACGCAGCACGTGATAGATGAGGCCGGAGCAATCGAAACCACGCTGAGGAGAGCTTGCACCGCGAATATAGGGCATACCGCGATAGCTCAAAGCCTGGCTGGCCATTGCACTACCCTGATTGCCGTTTTTCGCTGAATACTTGGCGTAGTCGCGTGGCGAACCACCACGAGACGGCGCTTTTTTAGCAACATCGACAATATACGGCTGGCCGAGAATCTCGTCTTCAGCAGAAGACGGCTGAACCTTGGCCTGAACGGCCGGAGCGGTTTTGATGGTGCTGTCCGGCGAAGATTTCACAGTTCCGGGCCGCGTTTTATGACGTGAAGCCAACTGCTGATTCTGCATGTGGGTACGGCGCGCATTCATGATGTCGTTGGCCGTGATTTGAGGCAGCTTCGATGGCGACATCGGCTCGACGCTCACCACTTCGGGCTGAGGTTGGGGCTTGGCTGCCGGGCGCGGCGTGCTCTTGCGGCTGGCCAATTCTGTGCCCCGGGTTGAAGCACGCACCACAACCGGAGTAGCCACCACTTCGGGCGTAGCGACGACTTTTTCTTCCGCCTTCACTTCGACAACCTTCGCCTGAACAACTTCCGGCTCGGCAGTCGTGATGGTTATATGGCGCGGTGCATTGGGAGGGGTGGTGGTTTTGACAACGATGGGTTTAGCGGCCGGCTTGCTGGGAGCCTTAACGACAACCGGGGCAGGTTTGGGAGCGGGTTTGGCTTTAACCAGGCTGACTCCCTGCTTTTCTAATCCGACTTTAGCGCCGGGGGCTTTGTGTTTGGCGTAATACTGCTTGAGAACTTTCGGGTCGCCGTAGAGGGTTTGGTTGCCGGTGCGGTTGCTGGCCTCAATGGCTTTGGCATGGGAGAGGGTTTTCAATTTATCGGCACGAGGCACGTTAACCAGATCGTGATGAATCCAACCAAACTTGTGATCGGTTGTTTCCACGCGGTACCAACCATCGAATGTTCCCCACACCATCAACTGCGTGCCACGCGGCACTTTGGCAACTATCGGGGTCTGAACACCCGGGCGGATACGCATATAAGTTGCGTTACCCGTAGTGCGTCCCCAGGTACCGACCGGCTTGCTGGAGTTTTGGGCGTAAGCGGTTTGCAGATCGAGCATCTGCGGGGCTGCTAAGGCAGCAAAAACGGCAGCGATGGCCGCGTATTTGCGCAGTGATTCCAAACACGTCTTGGAATACTGGAGGGGGAAAATCAAGGAAGAGGTTTGATCCTCAAAATGATTCTCGTGAAAGCCGTCGTTCCTCTGGCGAGTCGAGGGCAGGTGCAGGGCGTTCAAAGAACGCAGTTTCTGCAAATGCATGGATAATTCTCCTGTTGTCTCGTTGCTGGTCGCGCGGTCACAAGGCTGCCCCGAAGGCAACGCATCGCAACTACTACTACCGGACTGTTTTTATTGCCGCAATGTGGTCAAACTCTACAGCGAAAGTCATCGTACAAAAATTTACAGCAAAACCGGCTTCGATTTATCTGGGGACTTCCCCGCACAAATTCATAAGCCAGTCAAAAACTCCTTTACATTTTAAGGGATGAACCTTCACGCTGTCAAGCAAAAAAACAAGCCGCGCACCCTCTGCAAATTGCTTGCCAACACTTTTGGCAACGCAATTTTTCCGCCGCGCTGCGCAGGCTGTCGCATCTGGAATGAGGATATCTTCTGCATCAAATGTCAAAAACATCTTGATTTGATCTCAAAACCCCTTTGCTACTGCTGCGGCAAACCGTTTGACGCGGCTGCACAAGTATTGCCTCAATCGGTCTGTGCCGACTGCCGGCCCAACCGCTATCATGGCGCTCCACCACTCACGATGCGACGCGCTCCCATGGAGTTTTCTGAGCCGGTGCGCCACGCTGTCTATGCGCTTAAATATCAGGGCAAAACGGCGTTAGCCGGGCCTTTGGCAGCACTATTATGGGAAAAGGCCGGAGTGGATGCTGTTCCTGAAATATGGGCGGATACACAATTGCTCGTCCCTGTGCCTCTTCACCCGTATCGTCAATGGCGGCGCGGATACAACCAGAGTGAACTATTAGCAAAAGAATTAAGCCGTTTAAGCGGGCGGCCTGTCGCACATTTATTGCAACGTGCGCGTTATACCCGTCCTCAAATTGAACTCGGCGATAAAGAACGCACCCAGAATGTGAAGGGAGCTTTCAACCTGCATGAGGGTAACTGGAAGCGTTACAGCACAGCAAAAAAGGTTCTTTTGCTAGACGATGTGGCAACAACCGGTGCGACATTAAATGAATGCGCCCGTGTGCTTAAAGCGGCAGGTGTTGAGAACGTATATGCGCTCACCCTGGCGCGGCGTGATTAGAATGAGATGAACTCGTCCGTCTGCAAATTAAATCTCTTCCTGGCTTTTATACCGGGTAATTGCATTTATTTGCGAACCCCGAGCGTGAGCGACGGGCACGAGCAATGAGTTTGGTGAAGCAAGAAAATCATGCCCGTCGCTCACGCTCAGGGTTCGCAAATTCAGTCCGAGGCTTCAATTGTAAATTTTTTTTCAGACTGATTATTCGTCTTCCAACAACGCCTGCGCCCCAGCGCTAATCTGCCCCGCACTGAGAAAACCGACGAGTTGGTTGACGATCTCGCCATCCTTGAAAAAGGTCAGGTTGGGAATCTTTTGCACGCCGTATTGCGCAGACAGCGCATTTTGCTGATCGGTATCGACTTCGACGAACTTAATCCGACCGCTATATTCCTGTTCCAGCTTTTGCAAAACCGGGGCGATCATGCGACAAGGGCCGCACCACGGAGCCATGAAATCAACCACGACCGGGATTTCCGACTCTAACACCTCCTGCTGAAAATTCTCGCTGGTTACCGACAATAAATGAGCCACTTTCTTCTCTACTTTAATTTTTACTCGACCGCAGCAATTCTCTTCAGGAATCGATAGAACTCATATCCGGGTAACGTTCACCCGCAGCGCTGCCTTTAGGTGCAATCTCATCGAGACGGGCCAGTTCTTCGGCATTCAAGCCCACAGCGTCTGCGCCCAGATTATCTTCAAGGTTCCTGGCTTTGGTCGTGCCTGGAATGGCTGCCAATCCAGTGCCATGAACTTCCCCTTGTGCCAAAACCCAGGCCAGAGCTAATTGGGAAGCAGTCACGCCTTTTTCATTGGCGAGTTCCTGCACCCGCTCCACTAATTGCAAATTCTTGGCGAAATTCTCGCCCTGAAAGCGTGGAGAAGCGCGGCGCCAGTCGTCTTGCGGCAAATCATCGATAGTTTTGAAGCGGCCTGTTAAAAAGCCACGACCGAGCGGCGAGTAAGCAACGAAGCCAATGCCCAGTTCGCCCAGCGTCGGAAGAATTTCATCTTCGGGATCGCGGCTCCACAGCGAATACTCGGTCTGCAAAGCGCTGATAGGGTGGACTTGATGCGCACGGCGAATGGTGGCCGGACTGGCTTCCGAAAGACCGAGAAAGCGAACTTTACCCTGCTCGACCAATTCGCTCATGGCACCGACAGTTTCTTCAATCGGCACATTCGCATCGACACGGTGCTGGTAGTAGAGGTCGATATGATCGATGTCCAGGCGCTTAAGCGAAGCATCACAGGCAGCCTTCACATATTCGGGGCGGCCGTTGATGCCCAGAAAATTTCCCTCTTCGTCACGCACATTGCCGAATTTGGTCGCCAGCACAACCTGGTCGCGACGGTCTTTAATGGCACGCCCCACCAGCACTTCGTTGGTGAAAGGCCCGTAAATATCGGCGGTATCGAGAAAAGTCAGCCCGCTATCGAGCGCCTGGTGAATGAGCGCAATCGAAGCCGCTTCATTGGCTTCGCGCTCCGACTTCTCGAAATAAAAATCGCTCATGCCCATACAACCCAGGCCGAGCGCAGTCACCGACAACCCTTGTGAACCGAGAGAAATAGATTTCATATTCGAACTTCCAACATCGAACATTGAACTTCCAACATCGAATGAAGGCCTTCTTCAATGTTCGATGTTGGAAGTTCGATGTTCAACGTTCAAAATTATAAGCCTTTGGAGGCCATGTAGTTGATGAGGTCGGCAACGCGGCAGGAGTAGCCCCACTCGTTGTCATACCAGGCAACGACTTTCAACAGGTTGTCGCCCATGACTTTGGTGCTGAGCGAATCGACGACAGAAGAGCGGCTGTCGCCCTTATAATCGACAGAAACCAGCGGCGCATCTTCAACGCCCAGAAAACCCTTCATGGTGCCGTTGGCATAGGCGCGGAAAGCGTCGTTAGCGGCTTCGGCAGTGACGGACTTCGAGGTGGTGACAACCAGGTCGACAACCGAAACGGTCGGGGTCGGAACGCGCATGGCGGCACCGTCGAGCTTGCCCTTGAGTTCCGGGATAACCAGCGAAATGGCCTTGGCGGCACCGGTGCTGGAGGGGATGATGCTCTGGGCGGCGGCACGGGCGCGGCGCAGGTCGTCGTGTACCTGGTCGGCGATTTTCTGGTCGTTGGTGTAGGCGTGGATGGTGTTCATCAGGCCATTTTCGATACCAAAAGTATCGAGCAAAACCTTGGCGACCGGGGCCAAACAGTTGGTGGTGCAGCTAGCGTTGGAAACGACGTGATGCTTGGAGGCATCGTAGGTTTCGTGGTTGACACCCATTGCGAAGGTGCCGTCTTCATTTTTGGCGGGAGCCGAGATGATAACTTTCTTGGCGCCGCCCGATTCGATGTGGGCACGTGCCTTATTGGCATCGGTGAAGAAACCGGTGGATTCAACAACGATATCGACACCGTAATCCGACCACTTCAGGTTTGCGGGATCGCGTTCAGCCAGAACCTTCACGTTCTCGCCGTTTACTACAAAACCATCACCAGTCACTTCAACAGTGCCCGGAAAACGTCCGTAGTTGGAATCGTACTTGAGGAGGTGAGCGTTGGTTTCGGGGTCCGACAAATCATTGATCGCAACGATGTCGATGCTATCACCGTATTTTTCCGTAATAGCGCGGAACGCGATGCGTCCGATGCGCCCAAAACCATTAATACCGACTTTTACTGCCATGAGATTGATACTCCTTCGATTGTTTTTTTCGTAGTCAGTATAGCAATCTTTTTTATTGCTGCTGTGCCGTAAGCACAATAATGCGCAAAAAGCAAATAATTCTTTCCGACTTATTAGAAAGAGTATGGAAAAGGGATGTTATGAGTTGCTTGGAGTCAATATGCGGTCAAGCGAACCGCCGGTTGGAGAAAAAGATGGTAGTGTTCAATTTAGGATTTGAGCAGAACCCTATCCCTAAATTCGGATCTTTATGGCAGCAATATAACATCTCCCCTTCTATATTCTGGGTTCATTCGCAGCCGTAAATGCAAAGAGAAAACGGGGACAGTCCGAGGCTATAGGCAATCGTGCTTAGCGCCTTTTTATGTGGCAATTAGTCTCTGACAATTGATTGTTATGCGAGTTATGCCGCATTAAATCTTAGCCAGTGCCTCGCGGCGGCGCTGTTCTGCTAACTCATATTGCCGCAAGATCTCAAAACGCTCTTCTCGGGAAATGTGCGGGTTGGGCGTGCAGGTGAAAGAGCCATCTGCATTCTTCTCAATAACATCACCAGCTGCACGATGAGAACCAAAAAAGTCGTCATCATATTCTTTCTCTAACACGTCATAATCCGGATGCACCGGCAGTATTGAGATATCTGCTGGAACCTTACGCACGTCGATAAAGCCAGACTGGCTACCCCAGCCATCGGAACTTTTGTAACTACTCTTAATATAGGGACGACCGCTGTCACCGCCTACAAATTTTTCCGCAAGATAGGCCTGCTCGGCAGGAGAAAGTTCTCTGGCAGAACCATCTTGATTTACATAAATGAACTTTGAGCTTGGTTCCTTCGCTTTCTCTTCTTTCCGTGGCCATACTCGAGAAATAAAGTAACCGACAAGAAGGGCGGCAGTAATAAGTACTATTTCCATATTTCGCACACTCACATGGCTATCTTATAACTTTGACTTTGCTGACTTGTTACGCCCGACTAAACGAATAACAGCCTATTCTCCGTCTGACGCACAGAAACACAGTGGATTAGCGTTGAATGGGACGCCGAGAAGTACATTACCATCTTTGGAATCAAGCCTTCAGCAAATGTTATCTCGCCCTCTCTTCTGAACAACCAGGCAGGTTACCAGCAGACGAAATACCCTTCTTTCCGACTTATTAAAAATAACTTAGAATAGTATTTTCATCTCATTTCCCTATTTGCACGGCCCCTCATGAAAAACTCTCTTCTCTTTTTGACGGTTGCCGCATTTTCCGCTGTTGCCATCGGCGCTCCCCCCACCCAAACTGCCCCCAAGCCACAAAAGCCACCGGCAGCCACGAGCGCTAAAATAAAGCGCGTCAACTTTTTGCCGGTGCCGTGCAAACGCCGCGACTGCTGGGCGCAAGGCCAGGACGCTGAGGAACACGCGATTCCAAAACCTGAGGAAATTTCGCACGGCAACATCCAATTGGAATTTACCGACGGCAGTAAAAAGCAAATCACCCAGCAGAGCGCTGCTGTGGGTAACGCCGATGACATCGGTTTCGATACTCCATCGAACGCCAACCCCAAACTCTCGCCCGATGGCCAGACAGTGGGCTGGACACAGGGCACGCACCAACCCTGCACCGACTGGAGCATCGGCGGCACCATGTTCGTCAATTCCGATCTGGTGCTCTACCGCAACGGGAAGATTTTGCGCACCCTGAAAGTCCCCGGCACCTTTATCAATGGCTGGCGTTTTTGGAATAATGGTAAACAGGTCGCCATCGGCTCACGCTGGCATCACGGCATGGGTTACGTGCGCTTATTCGATGTCGATACCGGCCGCCTGATTGAAAAGCACAGCACGCCCGAGGCCCGCGAGAAAAAACTGAAATGGGCGCAAGATTTAACGCCCTAACCCCTTAGCATTTATGTCTTCCCTTCTTCATCAACTCCAGGAATACCGCGCTTTCGACGACTATGAGCGCACCATGCAACAACGCCTGCAAGCGTTTCTTGAAGCCACCCTCGAACAAAATCCGTTCGCCCGCGATATTGCCGGGCAGGCTCCAGAACATGGACACGTCACCGGCTCGGCCTGGATTTTAAACCGGGATTACACACGCGTGGTATTGCTTCACCACGGCAAGTTAGGCAAATGGGTACAGCCCGGCGGCCACTGCGACGAAGAAACCAACGTCCTGGCCGTGGCCCAACGGGAAACCGAAGAAGAAACCGGCTTAAAAGTCGTCCCGGCCACCACCGGCATTTTCGACGTCGATATTCACGAGATTCCCGAATACTGGACAACCCCGGCGCATTTGCACTTCGACGTGCGCTATTTGCTGCTGGCCGATGACACCCAGCCTGTCATTTGCAGCCACGAATCCAAAGCCGTGCGCTGGGTCAGCCTGGAAGAAGCGCTGGAGCTTTCCGGTGAAGAATCGGTAGCACGCATGGTCCGCAAGACTTTAAAACTTTCTGGCCAGTAGACGGCATTAATAGCACGCTAAACCTACGGTTACGCTAAAGCTGCGCTTCGCAAAAACGACGCAATTTTTTATAAGCCGTTAATTGCGAAAACTTTCGACGTAGTTTGCGTAGCCGAAGGCTTTGCGTGCTATGGAAACGAAACCGTATCAAAGCTTGGCGATAATGCGAAAGAGCATCTGCGCTAATTTGCGCGGATCGTGACGCACCACGTGCTTCACGGCCGGGCTGTCGGAAATTTGGGTAAAGTTGCCTTTGACCGCACGCACGCCCAGCATCTCAAGGGCATTTTCATCGAAGTCCACAAAGTCGGCCCCTTTGCTGCGGTAACGCTCCAGAATGTCCTCCGGCACTTTGCCGGTATTGACCAAAACGTGGGTGATGACGCCGCTTCCGATGTGGCGAATCAACGCACGCACGTGATCGGAAGCCGTGAATCCAGCCGTTTCGCCCGGCTGGGTCATGACGTTGCAGACGTAAATTTTTGGCGCGTTCGATTGTTTGATGGCCGCAGCGATTTCAGGAACCAAAAGGTTAGGCAAAATTGAGGTGAAGAGCGATCCCGGGCCGATGACGATAACCTCGGCCTCGCGAATCGCTTCCACGGCTCCAGCTAAGGCCTGCGGATTTTCCGGAATCAAAAACACCCGGTCAATATTTTCACAGGTGCTGATTTTGCTTTGACCTTCGATTTCCTGTCCATCGGCCAGCACTGCTCCCAACCGCACATCGTCCAGTGTTGAAGGCAGCACCCTACCCCGCACCGCCAACACCTTGGCGGTGTCTTCGACGGCGGTTTGGAAATCACCGGTTTTTTCGTAAAGCGCCGCCACGATGAGGTTGCCCAGCGAATGGCCCTGCAGCGCCCCCAAACCGGAAAAACGGTGCTGGAAGAGTTCTTCCATCAGCGATTCGGTTTCCGCCAGAGCAGCAATGCAGTTGCGCAAGTCACCGGGAGGTAGCATGCCTTCTTCGCGGAGCATTCCCGAAGAACCGCCGTCATCGGCCATGGTTACGATTGCGGTAATGTTCGAGGTATACACCTTCAAACCACGCAGCATGGTGGAAAGGCCGGTGCCGCCACCGATGGTTACCAGGCGCTCGCCGTGTTCGAGCTTACGGCGGCGGTAGGCGGTTTCGATAAAATCGCCTTTATCGTTGCCGTTGGAAAAAGCGCGCTCCACCGCCTTCATGGTGCCGCGTAAACCAACCGCCACCAAAAGCACTCCGGCGATGAGGAGGGCAATTCCCAGCGCCACCGAATCGAGCAGCGTGTGAGTCTTGGCGGAAATCCACTCCATCACCAGCAGAGAGAGATCGACCGCCACGAAAGCAGCCGTCAGCGAAGCGCCCACGGCTGCCAACACCAGCCCCAGCAGCGTAAAAAGCACCCAGCGCTTGATACCGATGCCGATGGTAAGCCATTTCAGCACACGGTCGCGCCGGGCGAGATATTTTTTCTCCATTATTGAATAGATTAACCGCAGAGAGCGCAGAGGACGCTGAGGACAAGAGAGTTCACGGAAGGCGTATCGCACTTGCGAACCGATCTCTCTATTCTCTGCGGACTCTGCGTCCTCTGCGGTTAATGTTTCTTGTCTTTACTGCTTCGCTCCAAGTCGCGGTGACGAACTTGTACGCGATGGCCTTTTTCGCGTAATTGATCGGCCAGCCAATTCGATAGCACTACGCTGCGGTGGCGGCCGCCGGTACAACCGATGGCAATCGTTAAATACGATTTGCCTTCTTTTTCAAACTGCGGCACGCAAAAGAAAACGTAGTCGCCCAACACTTTCAAGTATTCCTGCGTGACCGATTCACGCATTACGTAATCGATCACCGGCTCGCAATGACCGTCGAGATGACCGATAACACGATCGTAATTGGGATTGGGAAGAAAGCGAATATCGAAAACCAAGTCCACATCCACCGGCACGCCATGCTTGAAGCCGAAGCTTTCGACGCGGATTTGCATCTGCGAAATATCGGATTCCTCCACGAAAGTCTTGCGAATTTCCTCACGCAATTCTCGTGGTGTGACATGACTGGTATTGACGATTTTATCGGCCTGCTCGCGCAGTTCGGTCAATTCCTCGCGCTCTTGCGTGATGGCTTCGTGCAGATCAGGATACTGGTCGGAGAGCGGATGGCGGCGGCGTGTTTCATTGAAACGTTTGACCAGGGCATCTTCATCAGCATCCAGGAAAAGGATGCGGTAGGCAATGCCCTGCCCGCGCAATTGCGCCAAAGCATCATTCAGATCGTTAAAAAACGAACCGCCGCGCACATCGGTGACAACCGCCACGCGCCCGATACCGCCACGCGAACAGAGTTCGGCCAGCATTGGGATCAGTGCTGGAGGCATGTTGTCGGCGCAGAAAAAGCCGAAGTCTTCAAAGTGGGAAGTGGCCAGCCCTTTCCCCGCACCGGAAAGCCCGGTGACGATGATAAATTGCATCGGCGAGTTGGAGGCCTGAACGTCGGTTGTCGGAGGAAGCATACAAATTCTTATTTTTCGTCGTCTTTGGAAGTAAATGCACCAACAAGAGCGTTAACCACAGAAAGGGCGAGTGCCCCCAGCATCGGTGGCCAGAACCCTTTGACTTCGAATAGCCCTAAATAGTTGCCGGCCGCGTAGAACAAAAAGCCGTTGATAAGCCATGAAATAACCAGACTCGAAAGCCCCAATGTCAGGCATGATAACGCACAGGTCATGCTCTCAGCGATCCATTGCAGAATCGGCTTGACAATAGCATTCGCCAAACCAAGCACAATCGCTGCCAGAACAGCCTGGCCAAAACCTTTAAATGCAATGGTGCCGTCACTGAACTGCGCAATGGTTAAGAGCGCAACAGCGTTAACGGCTATACGGATGAGGAAGGAGATCATAATTTACTGTAAGGCTACACAGTAATTATAGCGCGAGATGATTTTATCGCGCAGCCTGATTAATAAAACGAAACAGCGGCGCTCATGAAGAGCACCGCTGTAAAAGGATTTCGGCAACACCGGATTAATTTGCCCGGAAGCTATAGCGTGTACCATTGGGCGGTGTCACGCCATTATAGATGGTTGGACTTTGCGTAGCAGTACTTCCCTTAAACCATTTAACGTGACCATCTGCAAATGCATAGTTCGCACCGTCAAGGTGAATTCTGGCATTCTCATTGGTACTAGTAGAACTCGCCAGATTCGCAAGGGTGCCGCTCACATCTGCCGTACAATTCCAGTCGTTACAACCACTATACCCATTGGCAGCGTATCCATTACCCAACTCGAATAACATCACACTTAATGCCGGATATTCCACGGCTGCCAGACTGAAGCCACTATAGGTGCCGCCACTGGTGTTTTGAAATGTATTCATACCATAATCCATGTAACCATAGCCGTTTCCCGTTGCTACGGGTGGATTAGTTTCGCTCGGACATTGATAAAGTTGTATGCTTTTCAAATAGGGCTGTACAGTTTCACCCCAAGGCGAATAACCAGCCGTATCGGGAGCAAAACTACCAGAACCCCCGATCATTAACGGATACTTTTCATCGTAGTCCTGGGTGTATTGAAAAATGCCCAAAGCAATTTGCTTGAGATTGCTTTGACAGGAAGCTCGACGGGCATTTTCACGGGCACGGGCAAAAACGGGGAATAGTATCGCCGCGAGTATTGCTATGATAGCAATTACAACCAATAACTCTATGAGAGTGAATCCGCCTTTCTTGTGCTTGCTGTTCATGATCTTCTCCTGGATAAAATATTAACAATTATGTGTTTCATTATACCCCATAAAAGTATGGAATAAACATTTTTTGCTTTAATAAGAACATCTTCTCATAAAGCAAACGGACCGAAAACCTAAGTTTTCAGTCCGTTTGCTTAGCATCAATGATAAATGTTACGGTGCCAAAATCCAAACCCGAACTTTCTTACGTCCTTTCGAGTTCGCCACCCGATAAGAATCATAAGCCAGGTCGATACGATTGCCTTTGATCGCTCCGCCAACATCCGAAGCAAAAGCATAGCCGTAACCTTCGACATACAGCTTGGTGCCCAGCGGAATAACGCGGGGATCAACGGCAGCGGCGCCATATGAAATCGGCAAACCGGTTGCGGTGACGGTGTAGCCACCATTCTCGCTGGGATGCGGGCTGTAGCCGGTGGCGGTCAAGACAACGGAACGCACACGGCGGTATGACTTGGTTTCGTGGGAGACTTGACGATCGCGGGGGCTACCGGCACGGGCGGCCAGGGTGTAGGCCCGGGCATAACGATTGTGGTAGGGAACCCTACCCGGCATATAGAAGGGACGCGCACCAACGGCAATCACCTTATCCTGCGATTCACGAACAGTTTCCTTGCCGAGATTTTCACGGAGCGTGACTTTACCATCTTTGAACCACACACGCTCTGAAATCTCTACCAGGCCGGTTTGTCCGGCATTTTCTACTTGCGACTGGCCAGGGCGCAGGGCGGCGGTGGGGCGATAACGCACCTCCGGTGCAATGCTGGTGGTGCGGGTTCTGGTTTCCGTGCGAACGCGTGTAATGCGAATCGACAAGCCGTTGTACACCTTGGCATCGGCGGCTGGGAACACACGGTCTAACGAGCTAAACGGCAAACCGAAAGCATCGATGGCCTGGGCCACGGTTGCATCTTCGGCAAGTTCGACAGAGCGCTCGAAGATTTTACCACTGACGATGATCTTCAGCTTCAACGTCCGCGTAGGCTCAGACAAACCGGGAACCGAGATTTGGGGCAGCGAGAGTGTGGGAGAAGGAAAACTCGGAAGCACTGCGGAATCGGCCTGTGCATCCGGGGCTGCGGTATTGGCACTACCATCGGCATTCACCTGCGCCGATTGAGCTGCTGCCTGCTGATTTTGATCGGAACTTGCAGCGGTCGCTTCGTCGGCCTTACTCACCGAATCAAGCTGACTCCACCATCCAATCGGAAAAACTACTGCGCTCACGATGATCATCCACACAACTGGCAACGATCTTAATCGAGGGCGCAACGCCGCTTTCAGCAAAAAACCACTGATCCATTCTTCGCGCGAATGCTCTGTAGAAGACACTTCGCTTGAAGAACTCTGCGAGCGCTTTGTCGGTGTTGTATTAACCACCGGCATCACCTCCATAGGTTACGGCAACGGCAACGAACGGATTTTGTTCGGCTGGATTTTCCGTTCGCCAAAGCAAAAACAAATTTCAAAAGCCAAATTCATCTTCGCCATACAAGCAAAAACGATCCCGTAAATTGCATACTTTGTTGCAGGCTGCGGAATCGTCATAAAAAATTTTAGGTCGCCTTCTGCGGCGTGTCAACCCCTTTTACCACACCCACGCTTATTAATCCGATGAAAAAAATTAGTTATTTTCCACCTCAGAAGAGAGGTTAATCATGGAAGAATTCTCTGACTGTTCCGCCAAAACACCATTTTCCAGGCTGGCCTCACGAGTCCACCAAAAGCGCCAAAACGTTGCTGGGTATAGGGCGGTCCATGATGGGCGCTGCCATACATAGCGCACCATCACGTGCGATTTCCAGCTAACAAAACGCTGCTCGAATTGCAAATTTTCCCAGGCATCGACCGACGAAAAAACCAAGGTTAAATTTTTTTCCGAGGGCGCTTTTTCATCCCATTTTGCCTCCGCCTGCCCTAAAATCGGTGTTCCGGTGCGCAAATACCAACCGGCCGGCCACTGTTGGCTGGGTTCGATCCATACATCGCCGGACGTATTTTGGGCTTTTTGCACGGCTTGCATCATAGCGTCGCGGTATGCCTCGGTCGTCTGGGCAAAAAACAAAGGATCATGCCGGTCTGCGGCAGCTTCAAAGTTGGTTGCCTGCACGTGGCGCAATGAAAAGACCAGTGCGAAGACAGCTACTGCCGCCAGAGCATAACGCCTCGCAATCGCTTTTAACTCGATTTGTGCCAGGCCATACCCAGCCAAAAGGGCTAAAGGAAGCACTTGGTGGGCCAAAAGCCAGGGTACTTTCTCATTGGCAACGGCATACAGCGCCAGTGAACTCAGTGCCCACCACATAAGCAAATCCGTGAAACGCGTGGGGTGCCGCACAGCCTGGAACATGCCCCAAAGCGCCGCCAGGAACAGCGGCAATTCGTAGATGGCGAAAAGGCGGAAATAGTAATCGGGCGGCCCTGGTAAACGCGGCGTGCGTTGCTGCCCGCCCCAGTATTCCAGCATGGCAGGCAGGGCGCGCAGGGTTTCGCTGCGGAATAACAACACCAGAATTACAACGGCCACGGCCAGACCCAGCAGCAGTGATTTCCAATCGAAGGTAAGCCGCTTTTCTGTTTTTAGCTGCCGCAAGCAGTGCCACGCCCAAGCCACTGCCAACATCACTCCAATGAAAAAGACATTAGCTTTGGTCGCCAGAAATAATGCCAGAATCGCTGCCAGCCCTATGCGGGCATTACGTCCCCGTACCGTGGAAGCGGAGTGTTCGATTGCAGCTTGGAAACATAAGACCGCGCCCAGGGTCAGCACCATCACCAGCGAATCGTGCAGCAAGCGCCGGGAATAGGCAACAATAACCGGCGAAACCGCCAGCAGCGCCCCACTCCACAATGCTGCGCGTTCACCCAGATACTCACGCGCCGGAAAGAGCACCATCCACAGCAACCCTATTCCCAGCAAGGCCGGAACTAACCGCGCCGAGAAATCGCTGGCTCCCAATAGTCCAAAAACCGAAGCGATCAGGTGATAGAGCAGCGGTCCATGATAGACAGGGTCGTAATGATACTCGCGCAGCCCCAGGGCAAACCAGGCATGAATGGCTTCATCGGGATGAAAAGGAAAATCTCCCAACCGCCATAATCGCAATAGCGCCCCGGCAGAAAGAATTATTAGGGCAATAATCGTGACTGGAGCGATCGTATTACGAGATGGAATGGTTTGATTTGAGTTCATGCACCTAAGCTGTTTTAAGGTTGGGCAGTAATATATTCGGGGTTCTCACAGATTATCACGGAATCGGTCTCATAGTCAGTCCCAAACCGCACCGCGACAGGCAAAGCCTCGGCGAGACGATTGATAGCCTCGTTCCCGTACTCCCAGCGCTCTAAACTTCCCAGAAGAATCCAACGCACCCGGTATTTGCGCAGAATTGCCAGGCGTGCCGCTGCATCGCTCGTCATATAGAATGTGCGCACGTCCCGTTTGCGTTGCAGGATTTCTTCCATATTTCCCAACCATTGATGGGCGTGAGACTGCGGGCCGATCACAACCGACACCCCTGTGGCATTGGCATAGCGAGAAAAGTCCGTATAGTCGCCGCCATCTTCTTTTTCGGCTTCGATGAGGAAATCGCCTTCGCCTGCCCGCATTTGTAGCCATTGCGCCGCGTTTTGTTCGTGCGCTGAAAGCTGCGTCCAGGCATTGGTGCCTTTGAACTGGGCAAACTCCCCTGCCCGGCCCCAGACCACCATACCCGACGAATACAACATGACAGCCAGGAACGGCAGATATAATAAAGGCAAAACCTTGGGCCAGCGCCCTCGCGCCACTTGCGGCAATGCCAGGCAAAACGCTGCTACTCCACACAAATACCAGGCTTGCAAACCGAATTTAAAAATCGTGTCCTGCCGATGATAGGGTGGCGGCCAATATCCTATCCAGGTGAATTGACTCCACACCAGAATTAAAATTCCAACTATCGCCAATAAAAGAGAGAAATTGTTCTCCGGAGATTTCCGGACGCGGCAAAGAGCCGGGATAAGAATGGCAAGAAACACGCCCCAGATCATCAGCCAGGCTATCAGCGGCGACGTAGGCCAGGCAAAATGCACACCGGAAGAGGTCGTTGTCAGTTTGAAGAGAAAAAGCGAAGCAATAAGCAAGGCCAGTAAAACCAACGATGCTACAGCGGCAAGCCTATCACTGAGTGTTTTACGAGCAACCCACAACGCCATGCAAACCAGGAGGAGCGAAAACGGAAAATCCCACGCATTAGTCATGACCTGGGCAGCCAGGGCAACACTACAAAGCAATAGCGGCAGTTTCTGCCCGCCTTGCCACAGTGCCCACGCCAGACACAGCACCAACACTGTTAGCGGCATGGCGAAGAGGTGGGCGTGCAGGTCGCCGAACGCAAAAGTGAAAAACGGATATTCGTTAATAGTGAATGGAATAACGCGCGTGGTCGAGAAATACTCCGGCGCACCCGGCGACTCTCCAAATATCGACGGCCACACCAATCTTAACGGAGCCAGTGTGCCCAGCGTGAGCACGCCGCAAACGGCCAGCAATCCCCATTTCAAGCTTCTACAAAGCGCGCCACACAAAGACAAGAGGGCTGAGAACACCAGCGCGGGCACGGTGGCGCACATCAGGTTATAAGTCCATTGTGGCGTAGAAAAAACCGCCCGGGTCAGCAGTGCGGTTTGCAAATGTCCGGCGTAATAATAACCGGTAAGCCGTTCTCCGGCGGTGTATGGGTTGGGCGGTGGCAGATAGTCGGCACGCGCGCAGGTGGCGATCATGGCCATATCCATCTGCTTTTCCCCATCGACAGTTTCCGGTCCGAAGCTGCGCAGCAAAAGGAAGAATAGGAACACGCCCACGAACAGGGCTTCCCCGGCGAGAATACCTCGTCGCTTCTCCCGAAATATTTTTAAAGTGGCATCGCGTTCACGCCACAGGCAGAAGATCCCGATAATAACGGCTGGAAAAATCAATAAAGCACAAAACCGGGGCGCTACGCCAATATGCCCCAGCCAAAATGCAATGACTGTCCACAGGCAAAGCCCCAACACCCGGCCAACCGCCAAACCAGCATCGGGCAGCAAATTTTGCCAGATGCGCCGCGAGAGAGGAAAGAACGCCCACCCAATGAGCCAGAGCAGTATCAGCCAGAGGAAATTTTGCACGTCATTAAATCATGCCACCGTGTAAAGGCTCGGGCCACCTTTGTATACCGATTCTATAAATTTAGTCTGTAAATTTATCTTGACGTATACGGACACTTAATCGTTGAGGTTTTGCACTCAATTTGCGAACCCCGAGCGTGAGCGACGGGCACGATTTCTTTGCTTCACCGAACTCATTGCCCCTGCCCGTCGCTCACACTCGGGGTTCGCAAATAAAAGCACCCGCCCTGCGCAAAAAGCCAGAAAGAAATTTATTTTACAGACTGTAAAAAATCCTCTATCACTTAACAGCCATACTATAAATACAGCACATTTTTTATCACGAAAACTCGCGACGAAGTTTGCGCAGCCGCAGGCTTTGCGTGCTATAAAAACTGGTTGAGTTATTAAGGCTTCCAAACCACCGATTGATCTTTTATTGCCGCTTCCAGCGATTTTTCTGAAAAGGCTTTAATATGTCCGTCCACAAAAAGAACATTGGTCAGTTTCTCTTCCCCGACCTGATGGCGAAAATCGAATTTCCGTTCTTTGCCTTCATACATCAGAATCGTTTGAGCTGGGGCGCGCACCTGGGCTATTGGGAAATTGCCCATATCTGTGTTGAAACTGTATGAATTCGGATTTTCAGCGTCTTTGGGACAGCGAAGAAGATCGGCATTGCGGGTATAAGGCATGATATCTTTTTGCCATTCCTCATGCGAAGGAAACACTTCGTCAAAATCTTGCGCATATTGCAAAGCCCCTAAACCAAGCTGTTTGAGTTGCGACTGGCATTGACCAAATTGCGACTCAGCCTGCACTGCCGCACCGTCCGTCATTTTAGCCATAAACATATCCATCAGGTCTTCCATCATGGGGCGTGGAGGAGACTCCCAGAATGGAGTTTTGCCGTCTTGCACCGGCACTATCAGCCACTCATCATTATCCCGGCGCAAACGCAGGCGCTCGCTACTGCCGATAAAGCCGGTGATGTTAGCCGTGATGACGAAATCCAGCCAAAACGTCGCGATGGCGTTATTTTGCTGGGTATAGGCTCGTAAGTCTTTGAGCGAAAGCACGGCATACTTACCCATTTGCCTGCCCAGCAGTTCTTGGAGGGGTTTGAGGTTTTCAATTGGTGCCGCTTGCGCTACACAGCGCCGTGCCTGAGCGAGGTCACCATTATTAAACGCCCAGATAAACGAACGCACGGTCGCTTCGGGCGTGGAGAGGTCGATTTTTTCGGCGGGGTTGTTCAGCCGGTTGATGGCACCATGAGCGGCACCCAACTCGACAGGCATTGCCGGCAAAGCGCCAGCAGCAGGCTCGCGGCCTGCCATGCCTGGCCCGGCATCAGGTTGGGAATGCGCTGTTTGCAGCAGGAACAATACACAAAGGAATACACCACTTGCTATCCGCCACATACCCACACCTCGATCCTATTTAGATTTCACGCCGTCCCCGCAACGCTCCGGCAATGGTGATTTGGTCGGCGTAATCCAGGTCACCACCAAACGGCAAGCCTCGTGCCAGTTGGGTGAGTTTCACACCGCGCGGCTTGAGGATATTGACCAGATAATTGGCCGTGGTTTCGCCTTCCACCGTTGCCGAAAGCGCCAGCACGACTTCCTGTATGCCTTCGGTTGAAATACGGCGAACCAACGCATTGATGTTGAGCTGTTCCGGCCCGACACCTTCAATGGGGTTCAGCAAGCCATTCAATACATGGTAACGCCCGCGAAACTCGCCGGAATTCTCCACCGCTAAAAGTTCGCGCGGTTCAGCTACCACACAAAGTTGTGTGCCATCGCGGCGGGGGGAAGTGCAAATATCGCACAATTCCAGGTCGGTAAAATTGCCGCAGCGCGCACAAGGCTTGATTTGCGCACGGACATTCACAATCGCCTGGGCCAGCTTTTGGCCGTCTTCGCGTGAAGCGCGCAGAATATGAAATGCCAGGCGCTGCGCCGATTTGGGGCCGACTCCGGGCAATTTTTCCAACTGTTCCAGCAATGTAGCAAGGGGACGGGGGTAATAGAGCATAACGATAAATGATGAACGATGAATGATGAAACCCATTCATCGTTCATCATCCGTCCCTGTCAATTAGAAGTTGAGGCCGGGGATTTTGCCTGCAAACGGTCCGGCCACTTCACTCATCTTCTGGCCGTGGTGATCCTGGGCCTTCTTGATGGCATCGCGCACCGCCGTGACAACGAGGTCTTGCAGCATTTCGATGTCGTTGGGATCGACCACTTCGGGCGCGATCTTGATTTCCAACACTTCGCCCATACCCGAGGTGGTAACAGTGACCATGCCACCGCCCGAACTGGTTTCCAAGCGCTCGGCATCGAGCTTCTCCTGCAGGTTCAACATATCCTGCTGCATTTTCTGCACTTGTTTTTGTAGGTTTCCGATTCCGGGAAGCATAATATTATCCTGATAATTTCAATTGAGTGACGACTATTCAATTTTATTGCTGATGGTGCCCGCTTTCAATAGCGCAAAACCCTATAACGGGAACAACACCTCGTTTTGCCTGACTACGATTTCAAGTAATCGGTAAAGAATCCCACCGTTTTATTGCCACCCCAGGCGTGTCCGCCGGGGTGCAAATCGAGGTGTAGGTGTCCCCCTGCTCCGGCTGCTTGGTAAATGCCCTCCACACCCCGGAAACATTCCATTGCCGATTCCAGGCGAAAACATTCATCCAACGCACCAATATCCACCAGCAACGGCCGGGGTGCCAGCAAGCCTTGCAGGTCGGGAAGATCGACCAATTCAAACAGCCCCGGCGTAATCTGCAAACCGCAATAATTGACATCTCGAATGCCGAAATGCGCGAAAAGATCACTATAACAAATGATCTCAGTGGCTTTAATACGCGGTTCGCAAAGCGTAATCCACAATGACATCGCGCCGCCGCCCGAACCGCCCATCACCCCCATAGCCTCGCCATCGACACCCGACAAAGTGGAGACGAAATCAATCGCCGCACGTGCGTGGGCAATGTTGATCGATAAATTCGTCATGCCCAGCATGGTGGCATGGAGGTAATAGAGGTTGCACCAATCGCGGCTGCCGTTTTGTGAGCGGTGATTGGGTTTATTGGAATCGTTGAGGTCGCCTACCCCAATCCAATCGATAGCGAACGTCACAAAACCCGCTTTGGCAAGATGATGCCCGTAGGCACGGTGAGGAACCGGGTCGGTGCCATTGCTGGAATCAGCCACATTGCCCATCTTGCTCTTGCGCCCGGTTTCCCGATCATGCCCAACACAAACTAAAATCGCGGGGAGTTTTTCGTTTTCATTCACCTCGGCGGGATAGTTTATGTCCAGCACGGCACTCAGCCAGGGATTAACGTTGATCTGCCAACGCTGTTTGCGCAAACCGTCGTGGTGCCACTCGGCGACAAAATGAGGATCGGGCGTACACGAAGGAGGGAACTTGCCCAGGGTCGCAAGAACCTGGGGTAAGGTAGCGGCGTGCCATTGCTGGAAATCTGTCTCACTGTTTCCGTTGAAACGACAGGTCGGCCGATGAGCCTGCGCCATCTGCGCAAACATTTCCTGCGGGCTGTAATTTCTGGGCTTCATTAGGTTATTTAGGAAATATCGTACAATGATGACGGGCTACGCTTTGCATGATTAACGCTCGGAATCGACAATTTCCGCAGCAAAAAGCTGCTGTGTCATCGAGAAAATATCCTGCTCGTCATCGTCTTCCTCTTCTTCCACGACCTCGATCTGTTCGGGTTCTTCTTCCTGCACCGGCTGGGGCACCTGCTCGGCCAAGCGAAATTTTAGCAGGCGAGGAGCATCCAGACATTCGTTTATCACTTGCTCGAAAGGAGTGCGCTTGGCCTCTTCGCAAGCCTTTTCGTAATGAAACTCTTTTTGAAAAACCAGGGTATATTCTGCCTCGTTAAAAGAGTCCGGATAAGCGTCGTGCAGATAGGCGACAGCCAGAATGCCGATCTTTTTGCGAATTCGCATCAATACGTAGGGCCACAGCTCCACGAATTCATCCATGTTGTGAATGCGCCGCCCTTTTTTCTTGGGCGCAGGAGGAGTTTGGGCAACCACCGACTCTGCGCTCTCTTCCGGCACATGCGCCTCAGCTTCCGGACCGGAAACTTCGTTCACCGGAACTGTCACCGATTCCTCCTGCGGTAACGGTTCTGTGGCCACATGTGCTTCGGGTGAAGCCGGTGGAGCGTATTCTTCAATCGACTCATCGGGGGCATTTGGCTCAGAGCGGGCAAAGTGCGGAGTCGCCATCTCCTCTTGAGGTGCGGCCACGGGCTTTGCAACCGGTTTGGGAGTCGGTGCAGGAACTGCTTCTACCGGTCTGGGGCTTGCCTGCACAGGCACCGCTGCGAACTGCTCACTCGCCGCGCGCACCAGGGAAAGTTCGAGCAACAAACGATGATCGGTGCTCTGGCGCATTTCCTTTTCGGTGGCGCGCAAACTCTCCACCAGTGCCATTAGCCTGGCGCGGCCCATGGCATTGGCTAACCGATGTCGTGTTTTCTTTTGGTCATCAGAAAAAATGTGGCTGCCTTCATAACCGATGATAAGCAGTAACAGGTCACGCCCGTAGGCAACCAAGTCGCGCGTCAGTTGCGAAAAGCTCGCGCCTTCATCGACGGCACTTTCAATGTGCCTCAAGACAGCGCCCGCATCTTGCTCGACGACCGCGCGCATCAGGTTGTCGATTAGTTCTTGCGAAACGGTGCCCAGCACCAGCCGCACGTCGGCTTCACCGATGGTTTCAGGAGAGAACGCCGAGACCTGTTCCAGCAGCGTCAGGGCATCACGAAGCGCGCCATCGGCGGTATAGGCAATGAGTTGCGCGGCTTCCAGGGAAAGCGTCATACCTTCACTCTGCGCCACATATTGCAAGCGGCCTACAATGTCACGAGGACCGACTCGGCGAAAATCGAAGCGCTGGCAACGCGAAGTGATGGTAGTCGGAACCTTGTGCGCGTCGGTGGTTGCCAGCACGAAGATGGCATGCGCCGGAGGCTCTTCCAGCGTTTTGAGCAGCGCGTTGAACGACGAAGTGCTGAGCATGTGAACTTCGTCGATGATGTAGATGCGGTAACGGCCCTGTGCCGGAGCCACGTTAACCTTCTCGATGATGTTTTCGCGCACGTTATCGACACCGGTGTTGGAGGCGGCATCGATTTCGATAAGGTCCATCACCGGTTGGTTGGCGGCGACGCGTGTGCAAAAATCACATTCGTTGCAGGGTGTGCTGGTGGGGCCTTTTTCGCAGTTAAGACACTTGGCAAGCAGACGCGCTGAAGTCGTTTTTCCGGTGCCGCGCGGCCCGCAAAACAGATAGGCGTGGGCGATACGAAGCGGCTCGGAAGACAGTCCGTTACGCAGGGTATGCGCAACATGATCCTGCCCGACGACATCTTCAAAAGTTTGGGGGCGATACTTGCGGTAGAGAGACATTCGATTTTGGATTTCGGATTTCGGATTTCGGATTGAAGCCATCCAATCCGCAATCTGCAATCCAAAATCCGCAATGAAAAAAGATTGGTCGCGCACCTGCGTCTGGACGCAAAGTTCCAGGTGGAATCGAAACCGGTGGCTCGGAGCAGGTATCCTGCGGCGCACGGCGGGAAGCGCTTACCGTTGCTGCCTTCCGGCCCTGGCGGGGTTCACGCCGCGCCGTCGCACAGGGCCCACTCCTCAATGCTCCGTATTTCGCCCAACCTACAGCTTTGCGCCGCAACGCGGGAATTCAGCTCTGCTAAAGCGGATTGCAGATGGAGGGCACCGCTATCTCCCCGCTTAGCGCGACCAAAAAGACGAAGTTACGAGTGATGGATGCTGAACCAGTAACCGAAACGGTCTTAATCCCTCATCAATCACGCGTAACTTCAGTGGCGGACAGGGTGGGATTCGAACCCACGAGGCTGTTACACCCACACGAGTTCCAGTCGTGCTCCTTAAACCACTCGGACACCTGTCCTAAAATACTGCAAGTTTTGAATGCAGAAGTATTTCTACTCCTCCATTCAAAACCCCGGCTTATCGCTAAAACGGACAGGGAGGGATTCGAACCCCCGATGCACTTGCGTGCATAACGGTTTTCGAGACCGCCGCATTCGACCACTCTGCCACCTATCCATGCCCTATTGCGATTTGCGCCTGACGGATTTTACAATAGACGCGAGGTTTTGTCAGGGGAGTTTCTGCGGAGATTCTTGTAATCCTTGCGAATAAGGCGTAAAAATTTCTGGACGTAGGCTGGCGCGGCGGGCCACGTTGAGTGCTGCATCGGCATCTTCGAGCAATGAAGCCAATTCTTCGCGCACCGAAACAGCGCGTTCCTGTGGCGGATCTGGCAGCGTTTTATTGGGTACTCCGGCCGCTTCGGATGCATCTTTCAACAGCAGATCGACACGCCGCTGCGCTTCGCCAATACTGACGTTCACTGGAATCTCTTCCCCGCCCCACTCATAAACACTTTCCTCCAACGCCTTGAGAATGCGTTCGCGAACGATAGTCGCACCCTCGACAGGAGTTTCGGGCAACAGCACGGCAAATTTGCGCTCGCTGAAGCGCCCGGCAATATCACTATCGCGAATCCAGCGCCGCACCGTGGTGGAAACGGTTCGCAATACATACTCCACGCAGGTGTAACCGAATTTCTTATGAATCTCATCGAGGTAATCGATATCGATCATCAGGCACGAAAGCTCATGACCGTAGCGCCTGGCTCGCGCGCATTCCCGATGTGCGTTGTGAAAGAAAAACCGGCGATTGAGAAGCTGTGTGGTTTCGTCCCAGCGCATTTGGTGCGCCAAACGTTCACGCGTCAACTCCAATTCCCGATTCTCCTGCACCAGGCGGAAGAGAACCCCGACCCGGGTAATGAGTATCGAGCGGCTGGCATTGACGGTGGTGAAATCATCGGCACCGGCAAACTGAAGATTTGTCCAAAAGGAAGTGTCCGCAGCTTCTTCCCGCGAAAAAACGGCCAGAATAGCATGATGAGTGCTGACAGCGCGGATAGCGCGGCAAACCTGAACCGCACTATTTTCATGAGCGACTTCGAGGATAACGACATCAGTCGAGTCATCCTTGAGAAGAGAACGCCACTGGCTATATTCGGTCACCGTAACATCGTGGCCGACAGACGTTAGGAGGTCGCGCAACCGTTGCTTTTCAACACCCGGCTGTGAATCTAACTGGACCATCAGCACGCGACACGATGCTCTTGCGCCTAAAACGGGTCCCTCGCCACTTTCGAGCACCGGTGCTTCGCGCTTTTGACCGGTTTTCACAGCATCGTTGTTATTTACAGTATTATCTCTCATTATTCCCGTACTAATACCATTCCACACCAAAGCCAGCTTATTTTGGAAATGCGAACATTTTAACACGTCTTGCTGTGAAAGTATGAATCGAACTCATAACTTAATGATAAAATTTATTATCAGATTATTATGAAATTTCCTCGCACCTTCCCATTATGGGGATTACTTATCGCCCTTACCCTGGCCTTGGGATTGACAGGCTTTCGCCTGCGCCCCACGCATGAAACTCCCCCGGCCCAACAGCCATCCACGCCGGCAAAGCTCATCGAGTTCCGCGTGGTGAAGAGTTACCCTCACGATTCGAGTGCTTTCACCCAGGGCTTGCTGTGGCATAACGGCAACCTCATTGAAGGCACCGGGCGTGAGGGGCACTCTGAGCTACGTCGTGTCGACCTCGTGAGCGGCAACGTTCTTCAACGACAGAAACTACCTTCCGACGTATTTGGCGAGGGCGTAGCCCTGGCATCGGAACGATTAATTCAGCTCTCCTGGCAAAATGGGCGTGCTTTCGTCTACGACGAAAAAACCTTTGACAAACTCCACGAATGGAAATACGATGGAGAAGGTTGGGGCCTCACCTTCGATGGCAAACGGCTGATTATGAGCGATGGATCGGACAAGCTCACTTTTCGCGACTCAAAAACCTTTGCCCCACTCAACACTTTGGCCGTGACCTTTAACGGTAAGCCACTGGCCCAACTCAACGAACTGGAGTGGATTCAGGGCAAAATTTGGGCCAATGTCTGGCAGACCGATTACATAGTTATCATCAATCCCACAACGGGCATCGTCGAGCAGTATCTCGATTGTACCGACCTCCTGGGGAACGGTTCGCGGAGCGGACGCGAAGATGTTCTCAACGGTATCGCCTACGATGAGAAAAGCGGCCGTATCTTCATCACCGGCAAATGGTGGCCACGGTTGTTTGAGATTGCGTTGAAGAAATAGTCCGTAGAATAATTTATTTCCCAACCATTCCTGGAACAGCAGGCTACTATTGGTGGCTCCGGCCTCCGTGCCGGAGGGGATGCGAAACTCACTCCGGCACGGAGGCCGGAGCCACCATACCATACGGACTGCGAGGGATAACCACTTGTATCAATGTTAGATAAAGTTCGATTCAAGTCAGCAAACGAACGATCATCTGTCCCAATACTTCATAAACGTTCCCTCCTAAGTTCTCGCGGAAAAATTGCACCGGTTCATCGGGTGCGCCCACAAATGGCCGCAGCGTCCAGGCTAATTGCGCGCAGATAAAACCGTAACAAGCCAGCCAGGCCCACATCAACTTTTGGTGAATGGCACGCTGCGCAATGAGCACCCGATAGCGCCGGTAAAGGATAATCTGGGCACTCAGTGCTGCCAGGGCAAAGAGTGAGAAATTGAAGAGGATGACAAACTCGTATTTCACCTCGGAAACATAGAGGCCCAAGGTAAATGGTGCCAGCGAGGCCAGAATCAGGGCGACACCGGCCTGCATTTCCAGAATTGCCTTGAGTGCGGCTTTGAAATCGTCGCGCACCCCCAGCAAGGTATTGAGTACAAAAAACGGCGGCAGGGCGAAGCCAAACGTTACCAAAAGCAGCAGCGGCACCTTGAGTGCCGAGTAAACAATCTGCAACCAGCGTTCCTCGCTCAGCCCGCTGTAACAGCCCATTGCGGCCCCATAAACCAGGCCGAAAACAATGCTGTAGACAAAGCTCAGCCGCCAGGTTGGAGACAGCGACGTGCCACGCAATAGGCGGTCGGCCCGTTGAAAGAAATCGTGCATGACGCCTCCTTTCAAGCGCCCAGTAAGCTCCAGAAAGTATTCCAGACTGCTTCGAAGAAATTAGAATCGCGCTCACGCAGCCAGGTGAACGGCACGCCCGGTGCTCCGATGAAGGGCCGCAGCACCCAACTCATCTGCGCACCGACCAGTGCAAAGACGACGACCCACACTTTGAAAATCGACATCACATCGCCGCTAAAGACCTGATCTTCAGCTTTCTCCAATGCTCCTTTGGGCGCAGGAACGGCAGGAAGCGCCGGAGGCGAGAATGGAGGAGGCGTGGCGGCGTCTGCTGCGGCCACAGTCTGCGAGGATGCGGGAACGGCTTCTGATGGAGCAACTGCCGACGGCACAGGAGCAGAAGCAGGAACAACTGGCGGTGGTGGTGAAACGACGGGCTTGGGCGGCTCGCTACCCTCTTTGAAAACGGTTGTCAGGCGTTGCAGCGTAAAGAGCAAAAACTTCATCCCCAAGATTCCAGCCACGCTGCACATCAACACATTGAACATCAGCATGAAGCTGTAGCCGGTGGTGGAAAAGGAAAAGAACGCGACGACCGGGCCAAGCGAAGCCAGCACCGCGATCATCACCGAGAGTGTCGCCACCAGCAACTGCCACACAGCCCGCAAGGTGAGGCGCGAACCGATGAGCGCATTAAAGACATACAACGAAGGAAACGTCACTAATAGGGTCAGCAAGAACAGGAGCGGAATCTTCGCTGCCGAAGCCACCATTTGCATGAGCGCATCCGCCACAGGACGATTGAAAGCAGCAAAACAGGCCATACACACGCCATAGAACGCACCCAACACAGCGATCAACATCAACATGCCGCCTGCGGGCACTTCAATTAGGCCACGTTTTAAGGCGTCGGGTTTGGTAGCCTCACCTCGCAGTAGTCCGTCTAACGATTTAATCCATTCGCGCATCAGTTTTTCTCCTGGTTATTTGGCGGTGATTATACACCTCATCGATATCGTCACAAACGACCTGAAAGCCTAATGCGTCGCACTCAGGTGCTTATCGCCTTAGTCGATGGGCAAATCCACTACACGAAACAGCTTTTCCTTCAAACTATAGGTCTGCATGATCTGGCGCAAAGTGGCGTCGCCGTTGCGTGCCGGCTCTGCTTTAGTGATTACAAAACCGATTCTGTCGTTATCCAACCAATGCACTTCCGTTACGTCCTCTACCGAGGGCAATAGAACCGAATGTCCCTGCTGCGCGCTGTCAGAAGATTGATGATAAAGATAGTATTTCCCTTCACTTTGATAGGAGCCTGCAATACTTTTTCCATCTGGTGATAGATCCAGATCATACATATCCTCTGCGTGCGGCAAGAAATAGCTTTGCGATTGCCGATAGCGATTAATCTTCGGCGCTTTCGCGGAAAAATAGTTGAGATCGAGCGACACTATTTGTGCCCGCCCCCGCACCAACTGCTGGATGTAAGCCCAGCGCTGCTTACGAGGGCGCGGCCATATAGCGCCTGCGCACTTGTCTTCCCATAATGTTTGACGTGCGCCCAACTTGAAAAATGCCACACGAGGCGCCAGAGCCATAGATAAAGGTAACGTTCTGACCGCCACTAAGGAATCTGGGCCTATCCCGATAACAACGGGCAATTCCGAATCATTCAGCGAGGCCATAACCAGTTCGCCCTCTTGCAAAGGAGGATGAGGTTTGAATTCCGGTAATTTCCACTTTTTTTGCGGCATTGCTGTCACATCCCGAATCTCATCCGCAAGCTGCAAATAAATATGATTGTTGGGAGCATACTGTGCAAAGTGCAGAGCCATCTTCTCGAACGTATAAACTTTGCGGATCTGCGCTGTATCCGTAGCATATTCGTACAAAATTGCTCGCTGTGTTTTCAGATTCTGAGTGTAATACAGCAATCTATCACCCGAAGGATGCCAGTCGAGCACCGGACTTAAGAAAACCTCTGCGGGCGATACCGATACGATGCGACTCGTTTCTTCACGCCAGTCGCCGTCGGCCTGGCGAAAAGCAACCAGCAATAACTCATCACGGCTTTTCTTACCCGGTAAGCCAAGCACACGTTTGCGAATCACGAGCTTGCGCCCGTCCTGTGAGGGGGAAAGGCGCTCATAGCGAACCGCAACCCTGGGCAACGCAGGCTGTGTCTGGTGTTCCGCGCTCTCGCGAAAGACAAATAGATACGACAATACCACTGTCAAGGTGAAGATCGCCAAAGCGATGACGGTTAATTTTTTTGTGACGGAATTTTTTGCAGTGCTCATTGCATCCTCAAAATCTGTTCGGCCTGTTTCCCTATTGTAACCGATGCCGAAAGGATGTCTCTTCGCGCAAGCCTGAACATTAAAGGCGGGCTTGAATGGCCCGTTTCGCAACTGCCTTCTCTTCCACAAAAATCGACTCCATCGCCTGCTCGAAAACGGCATCGGTCGCTATCATCCATTCCGCAACCGATACGTTGGCAGCCTGCAAAACTCCCCGATGATCCCAGGCGACGATACGACACACCAGCCGATCGAATCGCTTCCACCAGAAGCGCGTCCAGGCGCGGCGCGCTGGAGAGAGACGCGCAAACGCCCGCCCCAGCGTATCGCAGTGGAAGGTGACATGGGCATTCTCATCGCGCAAAATCTGCACGCACATCAAACGCAGATTTTCATCGTTCGAACCATCATGCAGGGCGCGGTAATAACGCTTGGCAATGAGTTCGGCCACCATGAGGATCATCAGTTCCATGTGCAAGCCGGAAAAACGGCGGATAACGATGAAGGCCGCGTCCGTCCAATGCCCGTGCAGTAGCGGTGCGTCTAAAGACTTGAGAACCTGCGTCAGCATCTGGGCATGGTAATTCTCTTCGGCGATAAAAAGCTCGATGGCGCGCTGATATTCGGTGTCGCCGGTTTGCTTTGCATATTTTTTAAGATGATTGCCTTCCCCACTCTCGCCGACCTGAAATCGTTGCAGCGAAGCCGTGAAGGCCGCCCGCTTTTCGCCGCAAAGCGTCACGCCTTTTTCCCAGTCGATCGGTATGCGCCTTGTGCGATTGGCCTCGAAGTAATCCACCCAGTTACGCTCTGTCACTTTGGTTTTGCGGTTCATAATGCTGCCTCCTGCTTTGCATTATGCGCGCAGACAGTTCAGGCTCTCCACGCTCTAAAACCATATTTTCCCGGCTTGAAACCAACATTTATCGCACTCGGGTGCTTGCACCGCACGCGACTTTAATTCACAATCAAAAGCATGAACGATGCACTCCAGATTCTCTTAGTCGAAGACAACGAACGCCTGCGCCCGGCCATGAAAAACGGTCTGGAGAACACGCGCAAAGTCAATATCGTCGGCGACTTCCCCACCGGCGAAGAGGCGCTCGAACACTGCCTCGCTGGCTCGCGGCCGGATGCGGTGCTTATGGATGTGCAATTAGCCGGGCAAATGAACGGCATCGAAGCCGCCATCGCCATTCGCCGCGAATTCCCGCGCTTGCCGATTGTGTTCTATTCGATTCAGGACGAAGACGAATACTACCGCACCTTCCGGCGCTCGGGGATTTTGAGCCACTACGCTTACGTCAAAAAATCGAATTACCTGCTGCCCGAACTCATCGTGCCGCTACTCAAGGACGCTGCCGACGGCCGCTCTTTCATCGACCCCGACATCGAAACCCGCGTGCTGGAAGTGCGCCACAAAGACGAACACGCTCCGCTCGACCTGCTCGAACCCAACGAACGAGAAGTCGCCCGCATGCTGGCCCAGGGCATGACCAACGAACAGATCGCCAGCCGCATGGGCTTTCGCGATAAGCGCACCATCTCGCGCGTCAACGGCCAGATCTACACCAGTTGGGGTCTCAACGATTCGACCACCGATGAAAAAGTCGCGCGCACCCGCGCCGTGCTGATTTACCACGCCGGGCAGCTTATCGAATGGGACGCCAACGGCCTTGCAAAGGTGCAAAACGAAAACGGCAACTGGGTTCCCTGGGATCGCTGATGACCCTGTCTTTTCTTGTCTACTGGTCGCTGGTGACGGTATCGCTGTTCACCACCATCCTGCTCTTCTGGCTGGGGTGGACGGTCTTGCTCAACGCCCAGAAGCGCACCGGCGGCATCTGGCTCGCCACCATCGGCCTGCTGGTGGGCGGTGTCTTTTTCGCCACCCACACCGCCATGCTCGATTCCACCATCGAAGAGCTGTTAGCCAGTGTGCGGCTATGGTGGTATTTCTTCTTTACGCCCATCGTCGTCTTGCCCTATGCCTGGTATCTCTTGATGCTGTGGTATGCCGGGTTCTGGGACGATTTCAGCTCCACTCTCTATCGTCGCCACCGCTGGGGCCTGGCTTTCACCACGGTGTCGGTCATCAGCCTGATTATCTTACTGCTGATCGCTAATCCTTTTGCGCTGGAAAGCAACAAAGGACTCGTCCCCGACCTTTTGCGTATGGGCGCGAAGATATTTCCTTATGCCGCGTTTCTCTACCCGGTTTCACTGATTTCCTGTCTGGTGCTGGCGATGGATGCCTTGCATCGCCCTGCGCCTTCGGGCCGCATGATGGGCGACCTGGCCCGCCGCCGCGCTCGCCCCTGGCTGCTGGCGGCATCGGTGGTGCAGTTCATCGTCAGCCTCATCGTAGGCGGCATTTTGAGCTGGCTGGTTCTGAGCATCAACAGCATCCCTGTCGGCCGCATCGTCAACGATGGAGCGCAGTTTGCCGATACGCTCGACCTTCTTCTCACCTCGCTCATCGCGCTCACCGTGGTGCTGATGGGTAAGGCCATCGTTTCATTTGAAATCTTCACCGGCAAAACATTGCCTCGGCAGGGCTTTTTGCGCCAATGGCGCGGCGTGGTCACGGTTTCGTTGCTCAGTAGCATCGTCATCGCCTGGAGCGTGGGAGCAGAGTTGCGCCCCATGTATTCCTTGCTGCTGGTGGTTGTGTTGATGTGTTTTTCGTTTGCGTTGCTGAGTTGGCGTTTTTTCAAGGAACGCGAATTAGCCACCGAGCAACTGCGCCCCTTCATTGCCAGCCAGCATTTTTATGACCGGGTTCTTTCTTCGCCCGATAGCGATGGACGCCGCGAAGCCCAGGCAACCTTTGAAGTGTTATGCGAGAAAATCTTGGAGACACGCGGCGCGCAGCTCGTGCCATTAGGCGCGATGGCTCCCTTGGCGGGCACCCCGCTTTACTACCCCAGCGAAGAGTATGCGCCTTCCCTAGTGGATGAAACCGTTCCCACCGGCCAGGCGCTGTGCTCCACCATCGAAACGCCGCAGGGCCTGGCCTGGCATATTCCTCTGCGTGATGGACGTAATACCCAACATCTCAACGGCGTGTTGCTCTTGGCAGAAAAGCGCAATGGCGGTTTGTATACCGAAGAAGAAATCGAAGTCGCCCGGGCCGGTGGCGAACGTTTGCTCGATGCCCTGGCCGGTGCAGCCCTGGCTTCGCGCCTGATGGAACTGCAACGCCGCCGCCTCACCGAAATTCAAATGGCCGACCACCGCGCGCGCCGCGCCCTGCACGATGAAGTGCTGCCCCGTCTGCATACGGCGATGCTGATGCTGAGCGGCGATGAACAGGCACGCCAGGAATCGCAAGCGCTGCTGGCCGATGTGCATAAAGAAATTTCGTCCCTACTCCGCTCCATGCCTTCGGCACTGGCCCCACCAGTAGCGCAGCTTGGTTTGTTTGGTGCCTTGCAAAAAAGCGTGAAAGAAGAGTTCTCCCGCGACTTCGACGAAGTGGTGTGGAACATAGACCCACAGGCCCAGGAGTATTCGGCCGGTCTTTCTCCGTTGGTGGGCGAGGTGCTGTTCCATGCCACGCGCGAAGCAATTCGTAACGCCTCCAAATACGGTCGCACAGCCGAAGACACATCTTTGCGCCTAGAGATTTCCGCAACTGCCGAACCCGAATTTTGCCTGGCAATTGCCGATAACGGCATCGGCCTGGGCGGCGCACCCAGCAAATCCGGCAGCGGGCAAGGTCTGGCCCTGCACGGCACCATGATGGCAGTTATCGGAGGCAAACTCGCCGTGGAGAATAACACCCCTCACGGGGTGCGGGTCTCACTGACATTGCCGCTCAACCAGCCTGCCAAGATCAACTATTGACACAAACGCTGGAAAGCAAAATAGCACAGCGTTATGAGCCAAACGGCGTTGCGTGCCGTTCAAACGTTTCTCCTCTCCTCGCTTCTTCTCTCCTCTTTTCTTATCTACTCTACTCTCCTGTACTCTCCTCTCCTCTGCCACCGGACATCCGGGGAAATTCCGCGGACATCCGCCGGACACGGAAAAAGCCTTATTTTCATCCAAAAATAAGCTTTTGCGACCGATATTTCCCTGAATTGACCAATTCTTAGGAAGTTGGACGTCCGCGGCACAAGTGGACTACTGCTCCGGACGTCCGCCGGAAGTCCACCGGATGTCACAGACATTTCGTGACATTGGGAAGCTGACGGCTGCGTATCAGGTGAAACCAGTCCGGTTCCGGCTTCTCGCCTTCCCCAGAATGAAGACCTGCCACGCTTGCGGCTGCCAACAACATCAGGCAGCCTGTCGTTAATTGCGAAAACTTGCGACGAAGTTAGCGTAGCCGAAGGCTTTGCGTGCTATGTAACGTGGGAAATCGGGAGGGAAGATCACGCGCCCGGAAGGAGTCGAACCCTCAACCGAGTGGGTAGAAACCACTTGCTCTATCCATTGAGCTACGGGCGCAATCAGTAATGGTTTTATGGCAAAAGACGAAATTTTGCAAGGAGCTTGCCAATTCAACTCTCACAAAACCAACACCATTTTATTGATAAAGCGTTCTTTCAACAACCCTACGCCACGACTGTTTCAACATAAATGGCTTTTAATCTACAGAATGTAATAGATGACCAACGCAAATAGCGCCACTCCAAGCATATATACGGCGGCGATCCAAAACGCATTTCCGCCAGGAGCCTTGCGCTCGAAAGTGAACTCTTCTTCTTCCGGCAGTTCGAAATCTTCAGGCAGTGTGTTGGAATCGTCGATGGTGAAAGTACCTGTCTTTAATGCCACGGGTTGGGCGGTTTCCACGTCCGTTACCTCTGGTATTTCGATTGGCATCGTGTTCGTTTCATCAATCACGATGGTCGGTATCGATTGGCCAGGCACGGGATCGTCGTCCCTATCGATAATCTCGGTGATCGCTTTATCAATCTCCGATTTGGTTTCATGCCCGCCATCTCCTTCTCCATGACATCTGGGACACTGCGTATCAAACTCGCTCATCTCATACTTGCACAGCGGACACTTCATAACGCAGGCTCCTTAAAATTAAATAAAAATCTTGCGGTTGTGAATAACAAGCAACCAGAAACCTTACGGACAAAGGTTTCTGTAAATTTAAAAGAGGAGAAAAAGGGGAATGGAGCGGGGGACGAGAATCGAACTCGCATCATCAGTTTGGAAGACTGAGGTTCTACCACTAAACTACCCCCGCAATGGGGTAAACGACGATCTGGCTTAACGAAAAGCCTTACATAGGTTAATGGTTTTTGCGCTTCGGGTCAAGAGTTTTTGGTAATTTTTCCTTTGTTTTCCGGCGCTAAGCCCCATTTCGGAGTTCCGATGCGTTGCGAAGGATAGATTCCCGAATGCCCACTGCAGATGTATGAGATAAAACTGGCCGCAGCAAAATAGACGGCGTATTCCCCGCCAAACAATTCCATTCCCATAATCGTGCAGGCCAGCGGCGTATTTGTGGCACCGGCAAACACGGCCACAAATCCCAGGGCCGCAAAAATATCGACCGGGGCGTTCATGATACCGGCCAGGACATTGCCCAGGGTTGCACCGATAAAAAACAGCGGCGTCACCTCCCCACCTTTAAAACCACTGCCGAGGGTGATGGCTGTAAAGAGCAGCTTCCAAAACCAACTCATGGCGTCCGCACCGTGTGGTGAAAAGGCCGACGCCAGTGTAACGGCATTGGGGTCGGGAGAAGAAACGCTCAGCCCCAGGTAATCGCGCGTACCCAGCAGGTAAACCAAAGCGATAACAATCAGGCCACCGGCAAACGGACGCAAACACTGGCGCTTGATGATTCGCTTAAAGAGGCGTTGGACGCCATGCGTCATCTCCGCAAACAGAATACTGGCAAGTCCGAACGCAATTCCGGCTACAGCGACTTTACCCATCAACCACCAGTCGAAGGCTGCCGTCGAAGCAGGTAGTTTCGAAAGCGGCACGACTTCATTTAAGTGGCTAATTCCCCAGGCGCGACATACCCAGTCGGCAATCAGCGCGGCGATCATGCAGGGAATAAGTGCATCGTATTTCATGCGCCCTAACACCAGCACTTCCAACGCGAAGACTGTCCCGGCTAACGGTGTACCAAACACGCCGCTAAACCCGGCCGCAATTCCCGAGATGAGTAAAATCCGAATTTCACTCTGGCGCAAACGAAAGAAATGCCCGAAGGCCGATGCAATGGAGCCGCCCATCTGCACAGCGGTGCCTTCGCGTCCGGCCGAGCCGCCGAAGAGATGAGTCACCACCGTGGCCAGTAAAATTAACGGAGCCATGCGGCGCGGCACAACGATACTGTTATTGCCCTGGCGCCGCCCGTGAATGGCATCCATCAAGAGGTTGGCACCGCCTTCGGAGTCGCCGCCAAACCGGGAATAGAGAATGCTCACACCGGCCCCGGCCAGAGGCAAAAGAAACAATAGCCAGGGCTGATCGAAACGAATGTGGGTAACGCGTTCAAGCGACCAAAGAAACAAGGCGCACGCCGTGCCGATAGCTGCCGCGACCGGCCCCACTAATACCAGCCATTTCAACGAATAACCCACCGGCCACCAAAACTCCCGCCAACGCCATCCTGAGATCATATTATTCCTTGACATCGCCTACCAAACACAAAAAAGCCGCGCCAATGCCCGCAAAACTTCTCGTTTTGCAGGAGTCATCAGCGCGGCTTGAAAGCTCTAACCGGCGGTTTTGGCGAACTCCATCGCCTTTTCAATCACTATTGCTATTTTAAAACTATTAAAGGATAACGTCAATTTTCAGTGGATTATTTATCGACTACGACACGGACTTCTGTTCTTTCGAGTACCACTTCAGTTACAGTTGCTTCTACCGTCTCTGTCGCAGGCTCTTCCTTACTTTTATCAACATCTTCACCCGGCAATGCTTCGAATGCCTGCAATGTTCGGCGCGGAATCGGTTCGGTCAGTTGCGGGAAGAGATGTATCGCCACCACTCGCAAGGTGGCAAAAAATGGAATCGCCAGCACCATGCCTACGATACCACCTAACTGCGCACCGCACAGCATGGCAAAAATGACCATCAACGGATGCAGCCCCACGCCCTTACCAACAATGCGAGGAGTGACGCCGTAATCGATGGCCAGGTTGAAGCACAAGCAGCTTAATACGGCAATCGCGGCACAGGGAACCGGTGCCGAAGAGGTGAAGTAGGCCGTGAGTCCGGCCGCAGTCGCGATGATCGCCATGCCGAAATACGGCACGATATAGATCAACGCTGCCAACACGCCCAGCACCAGGGGATATTGCATCCCGTAGACAATGGAAAGGATGTAAAAAACAATGGTGCAAAGCAGGCCAAAGAGCGAACAGACGATCATCTGGCCACGCACATAACGCCCCAGCATGCCATTGATGGCCGCTGTGATGGCACTCACATCGCGTCGATACTGGGAAGGCACCAACATGAACAACCGTGCCCGGATGGGATTCATCTCCAACATGAACCACAGCGTGACAATAGGCAAGATGACCAACACGATCAATACCAGCCCAATACTGGAGAGCACCGTGCCGACACCACCCTGAATTTTCGCAGCGACTTCGGCAGGAGCCTTGGCTTGAAAATCGGCCACACCAGCCAGGATGGCTTCCTTCACATTGGGAGGCAAATGCAATTCGTCGAGCTTATGCTGAACGTTCTGCGTTAATTGAATCGCCTGCTGCTGATATTGCGGCAGGTTCTGCGCCAGCGCCTGAACCTGCTGCCAGGCATTGGCCAGAAGAACCACAACCAGCACAAACACCAGCAGGAAGATCAGGAAGACAAACCCCACTGCTCCGCCACGTGAATATCCCCTGCGCTCAAGCCGTTTAAGAACCGGTTCGAGGACATAGGCCAACACTGCGGCGATAATGAAGATAGGCAGCGCCCCGCGCACCAGAAATAACAGATACGCGACGAAACAAAAAAGAAACGCATAGCCGAGATAGCGAAGGATGATGGCGTCGAGCGGTTTGGTCATTACGCAATATTAGTTACGAAAATTATGTCTGAGCGACTTAGCATATTGAATGCCAGTGTCTATTCTTTCACGGAATGGTCTATTAGTCTGTAAAGTAATTTTTTGTAGCTGTGGGCTGCCTGAAGAACCGCGCGCGTGAGCAAGCCGGGTATCCTCGGGCTTCTTGCTTATTCTGAGACTGTATTTGGCTTAGCACAATGCTTGCCCATACCCGACTCGCTCACGCGCGCGGTTCTTCATGATGGACTCCCGCTTACAATGGGATAACTAATTATTTTACAGACTACTATTACGCCTTCTAAAAAGCCCCCGCAATAAAACAAAGCTCCTCCCCACGAAATACATTGGGGAGGAGTAACGCCGTTATTCAGACGCTAAAAACTTCTTTGCTGCTTAACGGAACTGCGACGGACCGAAATCGGCGTCATAGTAGCTCACAGCATGCGTCCCAGGCTTTACTAACTCATCGACACGTGCTTTGTCTTCCTCGGTAATCTCCACTTCAAGCGCCTTGAGGTTGTCTTCCAACTGCGCCATGGTTCGCGGGCCAATGATCGGACTGGTAACCGCCGGATTGCTCAAGCACCAGGCCAGGGCAAAAGCATCCATCGCACAATCTTTGGCTTGCGCCAGTTCACGAACGCCGTCAATCACGTTCCACACATCTTCAGGAATCGCTTCACCGCTGCGGAACTTGCCTTCTTTGTAACGCGAGTTTTTAGGAGCCTTCTTATCGGCAGCATATTTCCCCGTCAACAACCCACCAGCCAACGGACTCCAGGGGATGATGCCCAGGCCGTAGGTTTGAGCAACGGGAAACAGTTCCCGCTCTACCCTTCTATCGAGGATATGATAAGGAGGCTGCTCAGTTACAAAACGGTTCAAGCCGAGTTTTTCGCTTTGCCACAAGCTCTCCACCACTTGCCAGGCGGCATAGGTGCTGGTGCCGATGTAGCGCACCTTGCCTGCGCGCACCAGGTCGTCGAGTGCGCGCAGGGTTTCATCAATGGGGATATCCGATTGAGGACGATGAATCTGGTACAGGTCGATGGTTTCCACATTCAAACGGCGCAGGCTGTCTTCACAGCCCTGAATGATATGGCGGCGCGAATTGCCCTGCAAGTTCGGATCGTCGCCCATCTTCCCGTGCACCTTGGTCGCCAGGAAAACGCCATCGCGCTTTTTCTTAAGCGCCTTGCCAACGATGGTTTCGCTGACACCGCGCGAGTAGACATCGGCAGTATCGAGAAAGTTAATACCTGCATCCAACGCACGGTGAATGATCTTAATCGAATCGTCTTCTTCCGTTGCCCCGCCAAAGTTCATACAACCCAAACAAAGCGGTGATACTTTCGCACCAGTGCGTCCCAGATTCACATAATTCATTACGACCTCCCAGGTTTACAAACCTGCTTTTGCTTGTTCGCGGTGTTCTTCCGGCACTTCCAGCACCTGACCATCGCGTTCCAGAGCCGGGCGAATTTCACTGTAAGGCACATCCTGCAAGGCGGCCCCGCTTTCGTTGGCCAATGCCACGATAGTCGCGGCGCTCTGGCCCAGCAACATGAATACCGGCTCCATGCGCAGCGAGCCATAAGCGATATGCGAAGCCGCCGTGCAGTAGACAACGCTCAGGTTTTCACATTCGGCTTTGCGCGGCAAAATCGAACGGCGCGAAATCTTGTAAGGGGGCGTTCTCACCTGCACGTCACCTTCGTTGCGCACCTGTGCCACACCGTCTTCATATTTCACATAACGGCGGCAGTTATGGGAATCGAGCGTGTAGCTGCCCATACCAACCGGATCGTCACATTCGCGATCGCCACGGCAATCGGCTTCGGTCACGATGTAGTCGGAAACCATACGGCGCGATTCACGCACGTAGAGTTGATGCGGCCAACCGCCGCAATCGGGGAACTCATCGGCGGGTAACTGCCACTGACGCCAAATTTCTTTCACATTCTCCGGTACACGCTCATCGTTGCAGCGGAACCACATCAACCCTTTCTGGTAGGTCACATGTTCCTGGAAGATGCGTTCACGGGTGGCATAATCGCCTTCGGGGTAATCGAAGTTGCGCCCGATGAAATCGGTAGAAAGCGCACCCGAGTTGTTCATATCGCATTTGTCGCCACGAATCGGGTCGTATTTGCGTAGATAACCGTCCCAGCCGCCGCGAATAACGCGGGCCAACAGTTCATACTCCGCCGGATTGTAACCTTCCGGTTTCTCGAACGGAACCTGGTTGTTGGGGTCCTTGGAGAGGCACATGCGGAAGTTATAGGCCTGCACACGGTCATCGCCCTTGCCCATGACATACTCGCTCTCTTCAATGCCGGGCAAAAGACCGCTGCTGGGATCGTTCTCAACGACATAAGGCGAAACCGGAAAATCGAACTGGTGATGATGGCGGTCGTGCGCACCGTTGAGAGTTTCACCGTAGACGGAGTTATCTTCGCGGCCTACATGGTAGGACACACCGGCCTGGGCCATGAGGTCGCCTTCGTGGGAACAGTCCACAAAATATCTGGCATTCACCTTCAAACCACCTTCGAGTTCGATGCCGGTAATGCGGCCGCCTTCTTTGTGGGTCTTGGAAAGGAACTGGCGAAAGATAACTTCCACCCCGGCCTCTTCGAGCCAATCGAGCAATACTTTTTCGGCTACCTTGGGTTCGAAATACCACTCTTCTTCCACGCCGTAATGAGCGCCGCAACGCTTGTAAAATTCGTACGACAAGCCGCCGATAACATATTTGCGGCCGTGGTCGGTCAACGACAGGCCACCGGCAGTGAGGCCGCCGACATGGCCGCCGGATTCGAGCAAAATCACGCTCAGTCCCAATTTGCGGGCCTGGATAGCGGTGATGCAACCGGCGGCATTGCCACCGTAAACGCAAAGGTCAACGTCGATAACACGGTCCGTCGAGGGGATGAGTGCGGGGTTGTAGTAACAGAGGGGGTTGGGAGTATTCATGGGAAGATCAATAAAAAGAGGAAGCAAAACTAAGCGTTTTGCTTCCTTAGCGTCTCTCTAAAAGACTTTAACCATAATCGCGTAAAACGTGCAAGTTACCAGACACGATCGTGATTGGGATTTTTCTTGAGTCGTTCGTCCAGAGCTTCACTGAGCGGGTCGGGCTTGCCTTTGCCAAAATTCACCAGCATCATCTCTTTGGTGAAAAGGAAATTATCACGATTGGTCCAATCGTGCTGCTGGCCTTGCTCGTCGATCATTTTGTAATCGTGTCCCAACTGCACCGCACCAGTGGGACAGGCTTCTTCGCAGTAGCCGCAGAAAATGCAGCGCAGCATGTTGATTTCGTAACGGGCGGCGTAGCGTTCGCCGGGTGAAACGCGGTTTTCGGGATCGTTTTCTGCCGCTTCCACCCAGATCGCCTCTGCCGGACAAGCCGCCGCGCAGAGCGAACAGCCAATGCAGCGTTCCAGGCCGTTTTCATAGCGGTTGAGAATGTGCCTTCCCCGAAAACGCAGGGGACGCGGCTTTTCCTGTTCGGGATAGGAGACGGTAATCGACTCGCCGCCGAAAGTGGTGCCCAGCGCATGCTTGAGCGTGCGGCCCATGCCTTTGACGAAATTAGGAACAAGTTTCATAGTAGTCAGGTGTCAGGTTTTAGGTGTAAGGTGTCAGGAACGGCTTAAACCTGACACCTCACACCTGTCACCTTGTTTTTAACTAAACCAACCGTGACGCACGGCGTAGTAAATCGCCATGAAAAAGATGTTGAACAGGCCCAGCGGCACCAAAAACTTCCATCCGAAAGCCATCAACTGGTCGTAACGAAAACGCGGCAAGCTGGCGCGAAGCCAGAAATACAAGAAGATAAAGCCCGATGCTTTGAGCAAAAACCAGAAGATTCCGAGCAGCACGAACGGCCAGCCGCCTGCAATGGTGCCGGTTGCCGGATCGAAATTCACGCCCGGCCCGCTCCAGCCGCCAAAGAAGAGCGCCGAAGCCAGGAGCGAGAAGATGACCATGTGCACATATTCGGCCATAAAGAAGATGGCGAATTTGAAGCTGGAATATTCGGTGTGAAAACCACCGACCAATTCGGTTTCGGCTTCCGCCAGGTCGAACGGTGCGCGGTTGGTTTCGGCAATACCGCAAACCATGAAGGTGAGAAACGCGATAAACACCGTGGGGGCGCGGAAGACGTTCCAGCCGCTCATGTGCTGCTGTGTCACAATTTCGGTGTAACTCATGGTTCCGGCCACCATGAGCAGCGCGATGATGGAAAGCCCCATCGCTAACTCATAGGAAATCATCTGCGCCGTGCTGCGCAATGCTCCCATCAGGGAGTATTTATTGTTGGAAGCCCAGCCAGCCAATGCCACGGCATAAACGCTCAAGGAAGAAAGCGCCAGCGAATAGAGCACCGAATGGTTCAAATCCACTACTTGTGCCCACGGTGCGGGACCAAAAGGAATGACCGCCGCTGCCAGAATGGCCGGGACAAAGGCCAAGATCGGTGCCATGACATAAAGCAACTTGTCGGCACCGGCCGGCATGATGTCTTCCTTAAACATCAGCTTCACCGCATCGGCCAGCGGCTGCATCAGGCCGAAGGGGCCGACGCGGTTGGGGCCGAGACGGATTTGAACATCAGCCACGACCTTGCGCTCCAGCCAGATCAGCATCGGCACCATCGTCATCACGCCCGCGAAAACGACAATCGCTTTAATGACGCCCAACACGTAGGGGTTTGTCAAAAACTCAATCATTTCTTGTTTAAATCACACCAAAATTCCTCTGGCGTGGTCGCTTCCTTTTATTGAGCAGTCACAACAACCGGCTGCAGTTCTTGAGGTGCCGGAGCATCTTCCAGCTTGGTAATCGTTACCGGCGTGCTCGCCTCATCCGACAAAGCACTGAAACGCACTCCGTGCAAGCGACGCGGTATCCACGCCGTGCCCGGAATCACATCGCGGCCCACTTTAGCTTTCACGGTGACAGTGCCACGCGCAGTCTTCAGTTCCACTGTTGCACCGGTAGCAATTCCCAAACGGCGGGCATCGTTGCGATGCAGCTTCACGAACGGTTCGGGAACCACGAGGTGCAAGCGCGAAGAGTGGGTGAAGCTTTCGCCGCCATCGTAGTAGAAACTACCGGCGACCAGGTTCAACTGTCCTTCGGTTGCTGTAGGCGATGCACTTACCTGCCCGCTCGACGCCACAAATTGCGCGGACGCCGGAAGCGGCTCGGACAATTCCTTGTTCAGTGCCGTCCATTCAGCAACCGATTTCTGCTGCCAATCCCCGCCTAACAACAAGGCCAGCTTGGTGAAGATCATCCAGTCAGGCGCGCAGGCAGAAAGCGTATTTCCAGCTTGATCGCGGCGTTCACGCGGACGATAAACCTGCTTCAAGTTCTGCACCCTTCCGGCAAAGTTGGTCGTGGTACCGCCTTGCTCCAGAAAGCTCGCTGCCGGTAGCACGACATCAGCATAGCCGGTGACTTCATTTTCAAACAGCGTCACCGCCACCACGAATGGTGTTCTTTCCAGCGCCGTTTGTGCCAGGGCAAAGTCACGCGCACCGTTGAGCGGATTGGTGGCTGCCAGGAACAACGTTTCAATTTCACCATTAGCAGCCGCCTGGAGAATCTCCTCGCCCGATTTTCCGCCTTCGCCCGGCACCAATCCGGCGCGACGCACACCGACGGCGTTGGCTTCGGGTTGGAGAACGACGAGGTAATCACGACGATCTTTGAGCGCCGAGAGGTTTTGCAAAGAGTTCAGCACTTCAGGAGAGGCATTCGCCCCCACCAGGAAGAAGATGCGCTCGGAGTTACTGATAGTCTGAGCTGCAGCGCGCAAATTGGCTTCATCCAAGCCAAAACTTTCTGCGACTTTGCCCGATGAGTATGGTGCCAGCGAATCGAGCCAGGCGCGCGCGCCGTTTTGCTCGAAGAGCTGGCGCAGCATTTCGGTTTTTTCCGGCTCGTCGTGCCAGGACTGATGAACCAACTTCGCCAGGGCATTGACGACGGTTTCCAGCCCGGATGCCGGAATGCGCAGCACCTGCGCAGCCAGCGGATCGAGCGAGGTCTTGCTGTCGTTAATGATAATGACCGGCACTTTCTTCTGGAAAGCGGCCTTTTTCAAGCGCAGATCGAGAACCGGCAACTCTTCGTTGGGGTTGGTACCCACCAGAACGATGGCGTCGGCACTTTCTAACTCCGCATAGATGTCGGCAGGAGGCATGCCAGGCGTCACCAGAGTTGGCTGCCATTCGTTGTCTATGTTAACCGTGCCTACCACTTCACCAAACAGCTTCGCCAACGCCAAAGCAGCTTCGTTAGTGAGCTTGGGGCCACCCACGGCGGCAATTTTTTCTTTGGACGTATTCTTGATCTTATCGACGATCAACTGCAGGGCTTCATCCCATGTCGCCGGTTCGAGGCTTTCGCCGCGCCGCACCAAGGGTTGCACCAGACGGGCTTCATGGTCGCAGTATTCCAACCCGAAGCGGTCGCGGTCGGAAATCCAACATTCGTTAATGCTTTCATTGGTGCGCGGAATCACGCGATTGAAAGTTTCGTTGCGCACACCCACGAAAATGTTGGTGCCGCAACCATCGGCCATCGAAATGGTGGGGATGTTCTTAAGTTCCCATACACGGGAACGAAAACGATATTGGCGCGAAGTGAGCGCGCCGACCGGGCAAACATCGGCGGTATTGCCCGAGAATTTGGTATCAAAGGGAGGATCGGAGAGAGTGCCGATCAGGGTTTTGGAGCCACGTTCGAACAGCCCCAGAACGTGATCCTGCGCGATTTCGTCACAAAACCGCGTGCAGCGCGCACACTGAATACAACGCTCCTGGTCGAGCGTAATCAGCGGCGAAAGCGGAAAATCCTTGGCCAGGTCTTTGCGTTGGTGATAGAGGTCTTGCACGCGCGAGACGCCCTGCCCGTAGCCCATAGCCTGATCTTGCAGCATACACTCGCCGCCCTTATCGCAAACCGGGCAATCGAGCGGGTGGTTGGCCAGGAAAAACTCCATCACACCGTGCTGCATTTTCTTCACCGCATCAGTCTCAGTGAAAACCACCATGCCATCAGCAGCTTGCGTGGTACACAGCGTCTGCGGCTTGGGCATCATGGCGATTTCCGGCGTGCCATCTTCCTTGAGCGCCGGAGTGCGGTCGGGGTTCATTTTCGGCATGCCGACTTCACCCAGGCACATGCGGCACATGCCGACAGCCGAGAGCTTTGGGTGGTAGCAAAAACGCGGCACGTCGATGCCGAGTTGAGATGCTGCTTCAATCGCTAAAGTGCCTTTGGGAACGGAGACTACTTGACCGTCTATGGTGAGTGTGACGAGTTCAGACATAGGAAATTTCCGCTAAATTCGGCCTCGGGAAGCGTTTGGCCAGACGCTTAATCTCTCAAAAAGAAAAGCGTCTGGCTCACTTGCCTACAAGTTATTCCTTGTAAAAATCGGCGTTGAGCTGGATATAGTGATTCCACTCCGACGGCACGGACGACTCTTCGAAGATTGCTTCCACCGGGCATTCCGGTTCGCAAGCTCCGCAGTCGATACACTCAGCCGGATTGATGAAAAGCTGGGGTGAGCTTCCATCCTCAGCCTCGTGAATGCAATCAACCGGACACACTTCAACGCACGCCTTATCTTTAACATCAACGCAAGGTTCAGTAATTACGTAGGGCATTTATTTTTCCTCCTTTCTTATAAATCTCTCTATTGCAGCGCTTAATGTCCTGCCGGCTCTAACGGAATGAAAATCTTTTCATCCGGTGGATTAGTAATACGGCTCTCAAAGTCGCTACGGAAATGACGGATTCCCGATAATACGGGGGTTGCCGCCGCATCGCCTAACGGGCAAAACGATCGCCCGGCGATGTTGCTGGCCATATCGACCAGCACGTCGGCATCTCCATCCTTACCTTTATCTTGTGTCAAACGTCCCAAAATACGCACCAGCCAATCGTTGCCTTCACGGCAAGGCGTGCATTTGCCGCACGATTCGTGCTTGTAGAACTGCAACAGGCGATGCGTAATGGCAACCAAATCCGTGTCCTCATCGAACACGCACAAAGCCGCCGTTCCTAAAAGACTGCCCACCGATGCCAGGCCTTCAAAATCCATCGGTGTATCGAGGTGCTCGGGGGTGAGCATGGGTGTGCTGCTGCCGCCAGGGAAAAAGCCTTTTAGCTCTTTGCCACCCCGGATGCCGCCACCATATTTATAAATGACATCGCGCGCGGTGGTGCCCATCGGCAATTCATAGTTGCCCGGTTTATTGACATGGCCCGAAAGGCTGAAAATTTTCATGCCCGGCGAACGGTCACTGCCCCACTGGCGGAACGCACTCGGACCGTTTTTAACGATGAACGGCACATTGGAGAGCGTTTCCACGTTGTTAACCGAAGTGGGTTTTGCATACAACCCCGCCACTGCCGGGAACGGCGGCTTGAGGCGCGGTTGACCGCGATCGCCTTCAAGCGAACTCAGCAGTGCGGTTTCTTCGCCGCAGATATACGCACCGGCACCCGTATGCAGGGTAATTTCTAGATCGAAGCCCGATCCCAGAATGTTCTTACCCAGATAACCGCGCGCTTTAGCCTCGGCTATCGCCCGGCGCAGGGTGGCAAACGGCTGGAAGAACTCGCCGCGCAGATAGATATAGCCATGGTTACAACCGATGGCATAGCACGAGATGATGAATCCTTCGATCAGGATATGCGGGTGCTTGTTGAGAATATCGCGGTTGGAAAACGTTCCCGGCTCGCTCTCATCACCGTTGCATACCAAATACTTGGGAAACAGCGGTTTGGGCATGAACGACCACTTCATGCCGGTGGGGAAGCCCGCGCCACCGCGCCCGCGCAGCCCGGAATCCTTGACGGTATTGAGTACATCGTCGGGTTCCATTTCCGACAACGCCTTGCGTAGCGCGCTGTAGCCACCGTGCTGTTCGTAGACACCAATTTTCTTGATGTCGGGAACGTCGATATGCTCAAAGATAATTTTCGGTTCGTCTTCGTAGGCCATAGATGCTCCGCTGCGTTTACGCCGTGGTTTCTTCCGCTACCGGTTTGGCTACCTTCTGCACCGGCGGTGCCAATTCAATACCGCTGACATCAATTCCCAGTTCCTCATCGGTCAATGTAATGGGATGGGCATTTCCAAAGAACTTTTCAAACTCAGCGCACTGCGGCTTCTCGCCCTTTTTAAGAGCGTCCACAATCTCGTCGATTTTTGCTTCATCGAGGCGGAAATAGTAATCCTCGTTGATCTGGGCCATCGGTGCCTCGTGACACGCTGCCATGCACTCGACTTCGACCAGGGTGAATTCACCGTCCGGAGTTGTCTCCCCCACTTCGATGCCGAGTTTCTTCTTCAGCAATTCCACCGCTTCACAGGCTCCCCGCAAAACGCACGGACTGGTCGTGCAAACTTGAACCAAAGTCTTGCCTACCGGTTTGCGGTAGAACATCGAATAGAATGACGCCACGCCGAAGACGTGCGATTCCGGCAACTCCAGCACTTCGGCTACCTCGACCATCGCCTCACGCGGCAACCAACCACCGTATTCGCGCTGCGCCACATAGAGCGCCGGCACAAGCGCCGATTTCTTATTTGGATAGCCTTGGCAAATCTCTTCGATCCGGGCAATTCCCGCGTCAGTAAGCATGATTACTCCGTAATAGGTGATGGGTGATAGATTATGGGTGATAGGCGTGTTCCTATGACCTATAACCTATGACCCATTACCTGTTGGTCACCTATCTACTTCACCCAGCACGATGTCGATGGAGCCGATGATGGCAACGGCATCGGCAATGAGACGGCCTTCCAGCATTTTTGGAAGCGACTGCAAGTTCACGAAACTTGGTCCGCGCAAATGGCAGCGATAAGGTTTGTTGCCGCCATCGCTGGCGAGGAAGAAGCCGATTTCACCCTTGGGCGATTCACAGGCCACATACACTTCCTGGTTGCGTGGCGGATGGAAGCCTTCGGTCACCAGCTTAAAGTGGTGAATCACGGCTTCCATCGAAGTTGCCAGTTCTTCGCGCGGCGGCAGCGAGATTTTGCGGTCGGCACAACGTACCGGGCCGTCGGGCAGGTTTTTGAGCGCCTGCTTCAAAATGCGCGAACTCTGGCGCATCTCTTCCATCCGGACCTCATAGCGCGCATAGACATCGCTTTCCTGCCTCGTGGGAATATCGAATTCGTAGTTTTCATAACCCGAATACGGCTCAGCCTTGCGCACGTCCCACTGGATACCAGCCGCGCGGGCCACCGGGCCGGAAACGCCCATATCGATGATTTCCTCGCGGGTCAGAGCACCGATACCCTGGGTGCGCTGCTTGAAGATTTCGTTGTTAAGGACATAGTCGTATTCATCAATGCCCTTATCGATGACTTCCAAGAACTTCCCAAGTCCTTCGATGAACTCCGGCGGCGCATCGGCCACCACGCCGCCCACCCGCATATAGCTGGCGGTGAGACGCGCGCCGCAGATGATATCGAAAAGGTCGAGGATCATCTCGCGTTCGCGGAAGCAGTAGAAGTAGACGGTCATCGCGCCCAGGTCGAGAGCATGGGTTCCCAGCCACACCATGTGCGCTGCCAAACGCGAGAGTTCGGCCATGATTACGCGCAGCACCTGGGCGCGTTCGGGGATTTCGGCACCGAGTAGTTTTTCGACCGCCAGGCAATAAACCAGATTATTGCCCATGGTGTTGGTGTAGTCGAAGCGGTCGGTGACGACGATGGCTTGCTGATACTGCTTGCTTTGCATCGTCTTTTCCATGCCGGTATGCAAGTAACCAATCACCGGCTCGGCTTTGACAATGGTTTCGCCATCAAGCTCGAGCACCAGGCGCAACACACCGTGGGTGCTGGGGTGCTGCGGCCCCATGTTGATAATCATGCGCTCGCTATCGCCGGGCGCATGATCATCGCGAGCCAAACGTTCAATCGTGGTGCGGTCGAGCAATTGCGAGGCATGATGCAACGCCTCACGGTTCATCATCGCTTCCACCGGCTCCATATCGGAACGGACTTTATCGAAAATTTTCTTGGGATCAGGCTTGGTTAGTAGCATCTTAGGTTATGGGTAATGGGTTATAGGTCATGGGTGGAGGTGCGAATCATGACCGTTTGCCCTTTTCCAGCAAACACTTACCTTATCCTTTGGCGTATTCTCGCTGCACTTTGCGGACGGTAAATTCCGGCTCTTCCCAACTGATATCGTAATCCTGACGGAGCGGATTGCCTTCCCACTCTTCGGGCAGGAGGATGCGGCGCAAGCTTGGGTGACCCTCGAAATCGATGCCGAACATATCGAACACTTCGCGCTCGTGCCAATTGGCGGTGCCCCATACGGAGGTGACCGAAGGACAGATGCACTCGCTTTCCGGCACTCGCACTTTCAAGCGTAAACGAGTGAAATGCAGCATGGAATAGAGGTGATAAATCACCTCAAAGCGTGGTTCACGCTCGGGCCAGTCGTTGCCCGTGAGGTCGCTGAGATAGTTGTAGCGCAACTCCTCATCGTCTCTCAAAAAAGTAGCGACCGCGACGATATGCTCACGCGGAACATAAATAGTAACCTCGTCACGGAAACGACGCACTTCGAAGAACAGTTCGGTGAACTGCGCTTCCAGCCTGGCGACCGCAGCTTCGGCTTTGGCCGGCGTTTGGTATTTGGACGCCCCGGTGCTCTCTATGGGGACATCACGCATCATCGGTGCAGGACCGGTTATGTTATCACTGACCATAGTAATTCACTCGTTATCGTGGCGGATTTTAACAGTCTGTGAAACTTAGAACAACCAAGTAAAACAGTCGGAATTACTGCAATTTTAGAACCGGACGGCCAGAAAAAATAATCCTATCATGATACAACAAGCGAGCACCTCAACGAAAGCCGAGAGTAAATAACCAACGAGATAGCCTGTGCCCGCCTTCAATACGGTTTGCCAATCTTTTTTCTGAGAGAACTCGACTGCTGCAATACCGGCCAACGCACCGATAATCATGCCCGGCAAACTGAACACGATGAGCCCGATCAGGCCACCGAAGAACGCCGCCACGCTACCCCACACCGAAGCGCCGGTTTTACGCGCACCGAGATAGCTAAGCCACAGATTAGAACTCGCGCCAATCAGCATCACGATGAAAATAACGGCCAGAGGCAAAACTCCCACCTCTTGCCAATCGGTGCGCCAGGAATAATAGAGCACGCCTAAAAACACCAGCGGCGGCCCCGGCATGGCCGGAATAATACAACCAATCAGTCCGACCAACATAATGAGGAGGGTCTGCAACCATAAATCCATAAATTAACGATTCCTTATCTGCGAGTTTGTGATAGAAACTATCGCGTTTACCGTTGTGCATTCTAAAATTCGAAGACAATCAACATCATGTTTCAACTGAATGGAAAAACTGCTCTTATTACAGGTGCCGGTTCGGGAATCGGTGAAGCCACTGCCCGAGTTTTTGCCGCAGCCGGAGCCAGGGTTATTATCGCCGATTACAACGCCGATGCGGGCCAAAAAGTTGCTGGCGAAATCGGCGACAATGCAATTTTCCTACCGCTGAACGTCGCCGATGAAGATGCCTGCGAGCAACTGGCCCGCGAAGTTCTGCAAAAATATGCATCGCTCGATATTCTGGCCAATATCGCCGGTGTCGGTCACGTCGGCACCATTTTGGAAACCCCCAGCAGCGATTTCGAGCGCATGTACGACGTCAACGTGCGCGGCGTCTTTAATACCAGCAAAGCATTTCTTCCTTCCATGATTGAGCATGGCTCCGGCTCGATTATCAATATGGCCTCCACCGGCGGTATCACCGGCTTGCGTAACCGCTTCGGCTACTGTGCCACAAAATTCGCCGTCGTGGGCATGACCAAGGCTATGGCGATCGACCACGCCCACCAGGGCGTGCGCATCAACTGTATCTGCCCAGGCCGCACCGAAACACCATTCGTGAAGGCACGTTTAGCGGAATACCCCGATTACGAAGCTGGCTACCGCGAAATGTCGGCGACCCAACCAATTGGCCGCATGGCGAAACCGGAAGAGATTGCTGCGGCTGCACTTTATTTAGCCTCAGACGAAGCTTCTTTCATTACCGGCGAAGCGCTCGTGATTGACGGCGGTTTCAACGCTGGTCAATAGATTTATAGCGAAACGGATATCGCCACTGGGTGCGCGTCGTCATATACTCAACCTCCCCTATGAAAGTCACCCAAGTTGCCATCTGCCCCACTCCGGCTTCGGATGCTGCCGGCCGCCCTGCCCTCACCCCCGAACTGTTAGCCGCGTCGGGCGCGCGCTATTCGCGCAACAATGAAGGGCTGGATTCGATCCTCTCGAAAATCGATCCCAACAACCTCGATAAATCGGTTGATGGCATCTTCCGCATGATCGACTACGGGCACCAGTCGATTGCCGACATGGCACCGGTGGCGATGTTCATGGACGGCCTTTCGCTGTGGCTGGCCTATCATATCTGGACGTTGTGCCCCACCGCGGGCGGCCAGGAATCGAGCACCCGATACATTAATTACGCCAGTGTTAACGAACTCGATGCGGCCAGTTTCGGCATTCCCTCCGAGTTGCACGAACAGTGGAACAACGCCATGCGCCAGGCATTTGCGGCCTATGAAACAGCGCTGGAATATTGGACACAAATCGCCGCCGCGCAACCGGAACTGACCCGCATCCCACGTTCGCTGCTCGAAGACGAAAGCGAAAAGGCCCAGAAACAGGTCGCGCGCATGAAGCGCAACTATGCCTTCGACCGCGCCCGCAATTTCCTGCCCGCCGTGGCTCCGACCAACGTGATGATGGTGATGTCAGCTCGTGGCTGGGTCAACCTGGCGCGCCAGTTGCGCTCGCACGCCCTGCCCGAAGCACAGCGTTTGGGCGCGTTGATTGCCGAGGAAATTCAATTAGCCGCGCCACGCCTCATCAAGCATGCGACCGCTAACGAATCGACCCAAAAGGGCCTGAACGCCGACTTTGCCGATTGGCAAGCCCAGGCACAGGCTGCCCTGGATTCGGATTTAGGAGACCATCCCTCTACGGCGTTTCTGGAGGTCTACCCGCCTCGCAACAGCAATGAATCACTGTTTGCCGACGACTTAAAATTCCACGAAAATCGCTACGCTCATATTGGCGAAACCGTCAAACGCACGGCGGTGCGCTTTGGTTGGGATGCCGTGGCGTTAGCCGAAATCCGCGACCTCAACCGCCACCGCACCGGTACCAAATATTGCCCGCTGGTGCCGCGTGGTTTCTACGCCGCGCTTGACCAGTTGCCCGACGAGCAATCGCAACCCGCCCTTCATTTGAAAGAATTGGCCCAGGCTGGAATTGAAGCGAGTAACCATGCCCGTCAACTTCTGGCTGATGGGGATGCCAGTTTCGTCTACTGGACTTTGCTGGGAACACAATACTTCTTCGAGCACACTACGACTGCCGATAAATTCATCTATGAAGCCGAACTGCGCACCGGCACCGGGGCGCATTACCGGTATGCGCAGCATTTACACGATACGCTGCAACTGTGGTTTGAAAAGTATCCGCAGACGCGTGGGTTGATTAGTGAAGGGTGCGCGGAACCGGAGTAGTGGTTTGCCGGGGAATGCAAAAATGGCGAGGATTGCCCGTTAAACATCGATGAGCATAGCTCCTCCCTCTTAGGGGGAGGTTGGGTGGGGGATTTCAGGCGTAGCATTGAATATAAGAACCCCAAAACTTTTGTCAGCTTTTGTGAGATAGTTCGCTTTAATAAGATGATCTGAACTCCAGGGCAGAACTCCCTCCCCCAACCCCTCCCTGAGGGAGGGGAGCTTTATTACAATCGCCACTTTCTGTGGATTTTGTGCCTTTTTGTGGCTCTCTTCATCTTGTCTCACCGCTCACTTCTTCCCCACCGCCCACCGATATTCCTGCCTGACAGCTTTCAGCAACCCATGCGAAACCGTCAATAACGGCGACTGCCCGGTAAAAGCCGCACTGATGGCATACAACGCACGCGGTGAAAAATGATGCTCGTGGGAGATAGCATAAATAGCTTCCCAACTCTCCGGGCCGAATTTTGCTTTGAAGGTTTCCAGGCCATCGAAGTTATAGAATCGCCGCCCGTGCGCCCGCACCCAGGCCAGAAAGACCTTGAGCCAGGCCGGGTTTTCATCGCCCGGCAACCGCCCATGTTGCGAAAGGGGGACTAACCCCATCGTGACGTATTGCGCGCCTTCGGCGGCTACGGTGCGGATGGCGGTATCCATCAATAGCTCGACGGTGCCGTTGGGGGCATCAAAGCCGCGTGGGAACTGTTCGGTGAGCCAACCTTGTCGCGTGGGAATAGGACACAAGGCCGTGAAACCTACTACTTTACCCTCTTTTTCAGCCACGAACGTGCGCCTGTCTTCCATCAGGGAAAGAGTATCCGGCTCCACTAAAAAATGAAGTGCAGGCAGGCCACGTGTCTGCAACCATTCGTCCAGCACACGCCGTAATTGAGGGCTTTGCGTGGCTCGTGCCGGTTCCCATTCCGTGACGGTGACCCCTTTATTACGAGCACGGGCTAACTGGGCACGCAAGGAAGAACGGCTTTGAACGGCTTCTTCCCAATGTGCCGGTGTCCAGACCGGCTGCGCGCCAAGAGCTACGGTTGAATACTCGGACGATGCTTCCAATAGATGCTTGATACGTCCGGCCGCGCCGAAATAGCAGGTTTTATCCCCGGCTGCACGGGTTTGCGCTTCCCATTCGTCCACAACTTCCGGCAAGCGCTCCTCACTACACACCGGCGCACCGGCCACCACACGCACCCGGTTTTTACGCACATAGCCGATGACCGCATCGCCGCGTGCCGAGAACCAATGTTCGATGCCGGGGTTGACGATCTGGTAGGCTGTCGCATTCCAG